>ERZ1674281.228-NODE-228-length-11566-cov-30.479368_pt1 | contig 11566 bp, 7 predicted proteins | sample MGYA00581193_ERZ1674281 | MGnify/ENA primary metagenome ERZ1674281 (study PRJEB41354, sample SAMEA4873317) | human saliva metagenome | biome: human-associated habitat [ENVO:00009003]; feature: mouth environment [ENVO:08000002]; material: saliva material... | reverse complement strand
GTTGACGAGTAAACAAGTTGCTTGTTATGAAGGGAAGTAGACGAGTTTACAAGTTGACGAGTAAACAAGTTGCTTGTTATGAAGGGAAGTAGACGAGTTTACAAGTTACTTGTTATAAAGGAAAACTCGTTCTCATGTTACTCTGTCTTTCTTTGCAAGCAACTTGTTAACTTGTCTACTTGTTCACTTGTCCACTTTTCAACAAAAAAACTACTTTACCTTGCATTTTCAATAAATTTTGCTATATTTGCAAATTATTTAATACATATGTATCACATGTTTGTTGAGATTATAGATATTTTATACTATGAGTTTAAGCTGTAGTCACTGTGTATGGAAGGCTCAAGAAGAGTTTTGTTTGTCCTTTTATATGATAGAGAAAGTGTTTCACAATTGGATTTAATAAGATCAGACTAAATATAACAAAGTTTATGAGTAAAAAGTTACTTATGTGTTTTGCCATGCTGTTTATGTGCATAAGCACGGCATTGGCACAAACTAAAATTTCGGGTACCGTAGTGGCTGCCGACGATAACGAACCCGTTATCGGTGCTACCATTATGGTCGTAGGCACCAAGTCGGGTGCAGTAACCGATGTTGATGGTAAGTTCTCGCTTACCACTGACGTCGCTAATCCTCAGATTACTGTGGGCTACATCGGTATGGCATCACAGACGCTGAAGGGTACTACCGACATGAAGGTGGTACTCAAGTCAAGCACTCAGACACTGAACGAGGTTGTTGTGACGGGTCTTACCCGCACCGACCGCCGTCTCTTTACGGGTGCTACGGACAAGGTTGATGCTGAGAAGGCACGCCTGAGTGGTGTGGCAGATATCAGCCGTTCGCTTGAAGGTCAGGCAGCGGGTGTGTCTGTTCAGAATGTCAGCGGAACCTTCGGTACGTCACCAAAGATTCGTATCCGTGGTGCTACCTCTATCTACGGTAGCAGTAAGCCACTTTGGGTTGTCGATGGTGTAATCATGGAAGATGCAGCCAATGTCGGTGCAGACGACTTAGCATCGGGTAATCCAGAGACCCTTATCTCTTCTGCGATAGCAGGTCTTAATGCCGATGATATTGAGAGTTTCCAGATTTTGAAGGACGGTTCGGCAACTTCTATCTATGGTGCGCGTGCGATGGCAGGTGTGATTGTCGTTACTACGAAGAAAGGTAAGCAAGGACAGGCACACATCAGTTATACCGGTGAGTTCACCTCTCGCCTCGTTCCCTCTTATAGCAACTTTGATATCCTCGACTCAAAGGAGCAGATGGGTATCTACAGAGAGTTGGCAGACAAAGGTTGGTTGAACTTCTCAGAAGTACTCAATGGTAGCGAGTATGGTGTATATGGAAAGATGTACGAGCTGATTAACACGTATAATGCACGTACAGGGCGTTTTGCCTTAGAGAACACCACAGAGGCACGCAACCGCTATCTACAACGTGCAGAGTTCCGCAATACCAACTGGTTTAAGGAGTTGTTCTCATCTAATATTATGCAGAGCCACTCTATCAGCTTGAGCGGTGGTACACAGAAATCAAACTACTATGCATCGTTCAGTGCATTGTTAGACCCGGGATGGTATAAGCAGAGCAACGTAAACCGTTATACGCTCAATGTGAATCTCACACAGCACTTGTCAGACAAGCTGTCGTTGAACCTCATTGGTGGTGCCGCTTATCGTAAGCAGCGTGCACCGGGAACACTTGGTCAGGACGTTGACGTAGTAGGTGGTGAGGTGAAGCGTGACTTCGATATCAACCCTTATTCCTACGCAAGCAACACCTCACGTGTACTTGACCCATCAGCAACCTACGTAGCGAATTATGCACCATTCAACATCTTCAACGAGTTGAATAACAACTATATCGACCTCAACACCCTCGATGCTCGTTTCCAATTGGAATTGAAGTACAAGCCTGTCAAGGGTCTGGAATTGTCAGTCTTGGGTGCATTCAAATATATGGCTTCAACACAGGAGCATTTTGTGAAGGATGAATCCAATCAGGCATTGGCTTATCGTGCGATGTCAAACGGAATTATTCGCGATGCCAACAAGTATCTTTATAAGGACCCTAATAACCCTTACGTGTTGCCAATGACCGTGTTGCCATACGGTGGTTTGTATCATAAGGGCGATAACCGCATGAGCGATTATGACATTCGTGCAACGGCAAACTATAGTCACACCTTTGCCGAGAAGCATATCATGAACCTCTTTGGTGGTATGGAGTTGACGAGTATTGAACGTCAGCGCAATGCCTTCGAGGGTGCTGGTCTGCGTTATGATGCAGGTATGGTACCATTCTATATCTATCAGTATTTCAAGCGTGCATTGGAGTCGGGCAATACCTATTATACTATTAACCCAACCAACTCACGCAGTGTAGCCTTCTATGGTAACACCACTTACAGCTATCAGGGTCGTTACGTATTCAATGGTACACTTCGTTATGAGGGCTCAAACCAGATGGGTCGTAACTCAAGCGCACGCTGGATGCCAACATGGAACGTGTCTGGTGCATGGAACGTACATGAGGAGAACTGGTTTAACAAGCTCTCTCCATTGAACAAACTTACCCTGCGTGCCTCTTACAGTCTTACAGGTACACCTCCAGACGCTTCTTATAGCAACTCAACCGCTATCATCACCGCTTCAACTCCTTTCCGTCTCTTTGCCGAAGATCAGGAGCCACAGCTTGAATTGAGCGAGTTGGCAAACTCAACCCTTACCTATGAGAAGAAGAACGAGTTGAACCTTGGCTTCGATGCTTCACTTTGGAACAACCGCTTGGGTATCACCTTCGACTATTACACACGTAGAAACTTCGACGAGATTGGTCCGATGGTAACAGCTGGTTTGGGTGGTGAGATTATCCGTGCAGCCAACGTTGCCGAGATGAATTCTAATGGTCTTGAATTGAGTATTTCTTCTGTAAATATCAAGAAGAAGAACTTCTCTTGGACAACCAGTTTCATCTACTCTTATGCAACGACCGAGATTACAAAGCTTTTCAATCAAGGAAATGTGATGAGCTTAGTGAGCGGTAACGGTTTTGCGAAGAAGGGTTATCCTGCTCGTGCCTTGTTCTCAATCCCATTCATGGGCTTGAATAGCGATGGTATGCCAATGGTACTCAACGAGAAGGGACAGGTGACAACCGACGATATCAACTTCCAAGAGCGTACAAAGACCGACTTCTTGAAGTATGAAGGTCCTACCGACCCACCACATACAGGTTCGCTTGGCAATATGTTTACCTATCGTGGATTCCGTCTGAACGTGTTCTTCACTTATGCCTTCGGTAATGTCGTACGCCTTGATCCTAAGTTCCGTGCACGTTACAACGACCTCGTTTCCATGACCAATGCTTTCAAGAACCGTTGGATGGCAGCTGGTGAGGAGAAAGAAACCGACGTTCCGGGTATCCTTTCAAAGAGCCAGTATATGGCAAACACCAATGTTCGCTTGGGTTACAACGCTTATAACTACAGCGATGCACGTATTGCAAAGGGCGACTTCATCCGCCTCAAAGAGATTTCTTTAGGCTATGACTTCCCTGCGCAGATGTTCCAGAGTAGCATGATCAAGAACGTATCGTTGAAGCTTCAAGCTACCAACCTCTTCCTGCTCTATGCTGACAAGCGACTCAATGGTCAGGACCCAGAGTTCTATAATGTGGGTGGTGTAGCATCGCCTATGCCAAAACAATTTACGTTAACAGTGAAACTTGGACTTTAAAACTTTATGAAGATGAAGGTCAAAAAATATATTCTATACTTGCCAGTGGCTGCATTAGCGTTAGCACTAACGTCGTGTAACGACTTCCTTGACAAGTATCCAGACAGCCGTATGGACCTTAAGAATCCTACGGAAGTGAGCCAGTTGTTGGTGAGTGCTTATCCACAAGCGCACCCAGCTTACCTCACTGAGATGTATTCGGACAATACTGACGAGCAGTTGCATAGTACTTGGAGTGCGTTCGACCGTTTCCAAGAGCAGGCTTATCAGTGGAAAGATATTGACGATGTGAGCAATACGGAGACTCCTTACCAGTTGTGGTCGGCGCATTATGCTGCTATCTCTTCTTGTAATGAGGCGATTGCTTTTATCAATAGTGTGTCAAATCAAGATGAATATCAGGAGCAGTTGGGCGAGGCTTTGCTTTGCAGAGCGTTCTCAATGTTCCAGTTGTCAACTGTCTTCTGTCAGGCTTACGACAAGACTACGGCTGCCAAAGAGTTGGGTTTGCCTTATCCAACAGAGCCAGAGAAGGTTGTTGGTCGATTGATAGAGCGTGGTACATTAGCTGAACTCTATCAGAAGATTGAGGCAGATATGCTGAAGGGTATTTCTCTTGTCGGTACAAAGTATGCGAAGCCTAAGTTCCACTTCACCAAGCAGGCGGCTTACGCTTTCGCAACTCGCTTCTATCTCTATGCACAGCAGTATGACAAGGCAGTGAAGTATGCTAACATGGTATTGGGCGATCAGCCAGCAGACATCCTCCGCAACTGGGCAGAATGGAACCGCTTGGGTCCAAGTGGTAACGTACAGCCAAACGCCTTTGTGGCAGCAAGTAACAATGCGAACATCATGTTGTTGACAGTTCCTTCACAGTGGGGTGTTATCAGTATTCCTATTCTCGCTGGTAGTAAGTATGCGCATGGTGAGTTGATTAGCAAGAACGAAACCCTCCAGGCGCCTGGTCCATGGGGTGACAGCGGCTCAAGTTTGAACTATACCGTTCTATATAATAATGGTGTATCAAAGTATTGCTTGCGCAAAATCCCTTACGTTCCTAAGGTCATTGATGCAACAGCTGAGATTGGAGTACCTTACGGAGAGTATGCAGTGTTCAGCACAGACATCACCCTGCTTGAGCGTGCTGAGGCTTATGCCCTCTTAGGTCAATATGACAAGGCGTTGAAGGATATCAACACCGAGTTGACCGTCTTCTCAAAGAACAGAAAGCAACTCACACTTGCAGACATTCAAGACTTCTATGGTTCAATGGCTTATTACACACCAACAAAGCCAACACCAAAGAAGAAACTCAATCCATTGTTCACTGTTGAGGCCACCACACAGGAACCTCTCTTGCAGTGTCTCCTACAGTTGAAACGATTAGTTACCATCCATGAGGGTTTCCGTCTGCAGGATGTTAAGCGTTATGGTATCACAATGTATCGTAGAAAGGTTGATGTGCAGTCAAACGTTACTGCCGTAACCGACTCTATGAAGGTTGGCGACCCACGTTTGGCTATTCAGTTGCCACAGGACGTCATCACAGCAGGTGTGAAACCTAATCCACGTAATAATTAAAACGATAGGTTATGAAAAAGTATTTATATTTGGTTGCAATCGCTCTTGTCAGCTGTGGCGCAATCTTGTCTTCATGTAGTGATGACAAGATAACTGGTGACTCTATCTTCTCTACAAAGGCTGTGGAGCGCAACGCCTTCGACCAGTGGTTGTATAAGAACTACACCATGCCTTATAATATAGACTTCCAGTATCGTCTGAAGACAGAGGAGACTGAGCAGGCTTATAACTTCGTTCCTGCCGACTCTGCAAAGACGGTGAAGTTGGCGATCCTCACAAAGTATATGTGGTTTGATGCTTATGCAGAGACCGTTGGACTTGACTTTATCAAGGAGAATGCCCCACGTATCATCTTGGTGACAGGTACTCCGGGTTACACACGTTATCGTACGGAGGTAATCGGTAGTGCTGAGGGTGGTTATAAGGTAAGATTAGGTAAGGTAAATGCCCTTACTGATGACCAGCTGAAGGACTATGGTAGTATGAATAACTACTATTTCCACACGATGCACCATGAGTTCATGCACATTCTTAATCAGAAGAAGCCTTACGATGAGTCGTATGATAACATCTCACGCTCTGACTACGTAAGTGGTAACTGGACTTCTATCCCTGACAAGAAGGCGCAGAGCATGGGTTTCGTTTCGGCTTACTCTATGGAGAATCCTGCTGAGGATATTGCCGAACTTTACTCTATCTACGTGACCAGTACGCCAGAGGATTGGGCTACAATCATGAAGAATGCGGGTAACAATGGCGGTACGATTATCAACAAAAAGCTGAAGATTATTCGCGAGTACATGAGCAATTCATGGAATGTTGACATCGAACTGCTGCGCAACGCTATCCTCAGAAGAGGTGGAAAGATTGGTACACTCGACCTGAACACACTGGAATAAGAGAACGGGCTGTGTACATATTATCAACAAATAAATAAACAAGGGCTTCTGACTTAGGCTGAAACGCCCCACACAAGGGTGTGAGAGAGCACGAAAGACTAAGTTCAGAACCTGATAAAAGTAGATGAATACGCAAATGAAAAAGGTATATTTACTATTCATGGCTATCGTACTGACACTTTCTTTGCAATCGTGTCTACATGACGATAAGACCACTTTCGACCTCCCTGCGGCTGAGCGAATAGAGAAGAAGGTTGCTGATTATAAGGCACTTTTAGAGTCGTCAGAGGATGGTTGGGTAATGCAGTATTATACAGGAAAGAACTATAGCTACGGTGGTTACACGCTGTTGCTGAAGTTCAAGAACGGCCATGTTACCGCTATGGGTGATGTGAAGGACGTTGAGGCACAGGCTACTTCGGGCTATGATGTAGTGAAAGACTTGGGTCCTACCTTGTCATTCAATGAGTATAACGCAGTGATTCACCCATTGGCTGAGACTTGGTTGGGTAGTCCTGATGGTGCGCAAGGCGACTATGAGTTCTCTATCCTCCGTGCAACCAACGATAGTATCTTCCTTAAAGGACGTAAGTGGCACAACGAGATGGTGCTTACTCGTCTGCCAAAGGGTACCAGTTGGGAGGAGTATATGCTCGGTCTTGTGACCGTGATGGGGGGTATGAATGTCGAGACCTACGACTTTGTCTTGGGCAATGACACCTTCGCACAGGGAACACTCACGCAGGAGGTAAGACGTCTTAGCGTTACCTTGGGCGATAAGAAGTGGGAGATGCCTTATTGTACAACCAATACAGGTATCACACTCCGTGAGCCTATCGTCATCGGTAACAAGAAGTATCAGCACTTCACGTGGAACGAAGAAGACCACTCGCTGACACAAGACGACCTTAAAATCATTCAGTTCTTGCCTAAGAGTCATAAGAATATCGACTTCTGGATTGGTGAATGGCAACTCAAGACGAACCTGCGTAAGCGTATCAAGCTTACCTTGGAGATGGGTTCTGTGGCAAACACGCTGAAGGGTAAGTTGAATATTAATAATATCAACTATGAGATTCTCTTGACTTACGACCCTGCTACGGGCCACCTCGAGCTTCCTGGACAGCCAGTGACCGACCCTACTTATAAGTATCCAGCAGGTATCGTAATGATTCCAGCATCGCAGAAGGAGGGCAAACTCTTCGGTGAAGGTAAGGGTAGCTTGTTCTTCACATGGGATGAAGATATGCAGCGTGCTAAGGCTGAAGACAGTGGTCAGATTACAGGACATGCCGTAGACTCCTTCTTCGGTGTGGCTTATGGCGAAGACCTCCAGCCTGTCACCGATGCTCAAGGCAACTACGTATTTGCCTTCACATTGCCAAATATCCAGTATATGACGAAAATTAATTAATTATGAAGAAGTATATTTCTATATTCCTACTCGTTGCAGCTGCCGTTCTTGGGACGGCATGCAGCAACGATAATAACGAACTGCCTGAGTATGCTGCGGGATTGAAGGTCGTAAAGGCGCAGACTGCGTTCAACGTGATTGGTGGTACGAATGAGGTGAAGATGGCTTCTGAACCTGCTCAAGCTTATGCGCAGGATGCGTGGCTGACGGTTACGAAGAAGGCTGAAACACTCTTGTTGACGGCTACAACCAATACCAGTCCACAGACGCGTAACACGCTCTTGGTTATCAAAGACGCAAAAGGCGACTCTATCACACTGAACGTTCAACAAGAGGGTATCACCTTCGGACTCCCTGCTGGGCAGGATATCTTCACTGACGATAAGGCGGTGCAGAAGACAATGATTGCTACGGCTAACGTTCCTGTCACCTATACAACGACTGGCGACTGGCTTTCTGTTGCTGAACAAGGTAGTGAACTGACCGTAAAGGCAACGGAGAACACTACGGGTAAGGCTCGTGTGGGATGGGTTATCGCTAAGGCTGCTGGCTTAGTTGACTCGCTGAAGGTGGTGCAGGCTTCATTGGCTGACTTCGTTGGCGAATATAAGCAGACGGCAAAGATGCGTAATGCTGACCGTACATTGTCTGAGAGAACCTCTGACGTCCGTATCGAGGCTGCTGGCAACAACAAGGCGAACTTCATCGTTGATAACAAATACGCGTGGGCAGTAGACTTCATTCCTGGTAGTGGCTTCAAGATGACCAACGGTAAGGTCGTTGCGAAGAACGAGGTGCAGACAGGTGTTTACGAATACTTTATCTCTGTCATCGTGGCTGACGACTTTAGTAAGGAGCATGAGACGGCTATCAATGGTACGCAGGAAAGCATCCTCCTCTCTATTGACGATGCTGGCAACCTCATCTTCAAGGAGGCTCAGAAGCTTGCCTCTGCGCAAACCTTCTCCTCTTACGGCTGGAACCGTTTCTCCGATACCAAACCTGTCATGGGTGCCTACCGTGGTATCGGTGAGGTCTATGTGCAGCCAAAACTTACAAGGAAGAGTTGACAAGTAGACGAGTTGACGAGTTAACAAGTTGCTTGTGAGAAAGACAGAGTAACATGGTTAACAAGTAGATAGGTTAACAAGTAACTTGTTAACTCGTCTACTTGTCAACTCGTCCACTTCAAAGTAACATACGAACATATTTTAGATGACGAGTGAATGAGTTTTCAACTTATTCACTCGTTTTCTTTTGTTATCATCTATTATCCTCTCTCACAAGCATCTTGTCCACTTGTCTAACTCGTCCACTAACACCCTTATAAACCTTCAAATTCTTTCCAATGTTTGCAGAATTGGAAAGAATTGGAAAGGTTGATAACTTTACACATAATTCATAATCCATAATTCATAATCCATAATTATGATTACCGATGTAGTGACGGTTCAAAGCTCAAGGGTTAAACACAATTGTAGGTATATAAGAAGCAATAGTCAGCGAGACGCCCAATTGCCAACAGAGTCTTAGGACATAATGTATATGGACTTGCGAATGCTCATCCCCACACACCTGCTATTCATATACTACTTATGGGTAAGACATCAATTACATCAAATACTACAAAGCATAAACTACCAACTACAATTCCCGCAAAAAGATAGTTTCCGTTGATTCTTGTTACGATCTTCCACAATAAGAATGCCTTTCACATTATAGAATTCACTATCACCTTTGTTTTGTGTATGGTTGATTGTCACTTTTAAAGTAAATCTTTTATTCTTGTACCAAAATACGTCTTTCCGATTGGATACAAGAGTAAACTCTTCTAAACGACGATTAATCACCATGTAGGCTGTGGTTGCAAGGTCATTCACCATTATGTAGCTTTTATTTCGCATTTTGTTTGGATACTTATAAAAGACACAACATCCACCATCTATCTCTGATGGTATAGAGTCGAAGCTTCCTATTTCAATGCTGACATTCGATTTTACCTCTGCAAAAGATGTGAGAGAATATAGTATTGAAAAACAAGTAATTATAGATATCTTCAAAGTATTCATTTCTATTTGTTTTATAATTTCACTTAGGCGTAGTTATCTCTTTTTGTTTGCAAATATATAAAAAAGTTACTATGTATGGTATTTTAGGCATATAATATTTTACTAATCCAAATTTAACACCCACTTTCGTCTAAATCTAACTATCACCGTACTTTCCTCGTTCTTCTTATGGGCTCTGTGCCCTACAATTTTATTCTTTTTGACTGGTGAGTGTTTTAGGTTCAACTTATCTACAAATTTTATTCTTTTTGTCTGGTGAGTGTTTTAAGTTTAACTTATCGTAATTCTGCTTGGGTTTCTTCTTATTTTTTATGTAGCTTATCTGGTAGAACTATCCCGAAAATTTATTAAAAATAATTTTGCCTGTTAAACTTGGGTTAACTGCGAATTACGCGAATGACACGAATTATTTAGCAATAAGTTTAGCGTAATTAGCGTAATTTGTAGTCATTAACGGTACATATCATAAAGTTCAATGTTCAAAGGATCAAAATCATTAGTGTAATTAGTGTAATTCGTAGTTCTAATCAAAAAGTTAACTGCGAATTATGCGAATGAAACGAATTATTTAGCAATAAGTTTAGCGTAATTAGTGAAATTCGTAGTTGGTATTACTTTGCAATAATGATTAGAAAAATTCGCAGTATGTATTCGAATTTCTTTTACATTTTAGTTAATGAAAGGGTAGGGGAAAGGAATAAAAATGTGTTATTTTGGGGTCTTTGTAAGTATTTTATTCTCAATTAGTTGTGATGATATGTTTTTAAAGGTGCTTATTAAGGTTCCAAAAGGGCGTTAGTAAGGGGCTTAAAGAGCATCTTTTGCAAGCTAAAAGGGCGTTAATTCGAACGCTATTTGTGTCCTTCTGCATGATAGTGAACAAGTGGACAAGTTAAAAAAGTAAACAAGTTGCTTGTTATGGTGGGAAGTAGACGAGTTAACAAGTTGCTTGTGAAGGGAGACAAAGTAACAAGGTAAGTTGACAAGTAGACGAGTAAACAAGTTGCTTGTGAAGGAGACAGAGTAACATGGTTAACAAGTAGATAGGTTAACAAGCAACTTGTTTACTCGTCTACTTGTCAACTCGTCAACTCGTCCACTTCAAAGTGAGACAAAGTAACATAAGAACAAGTTTTCCTTTATAGCAAGCCACTCGTCCACTTGTTACTCGAAAGAACTTTGTTCTCCTGTTACTTTGTCTTCCATTATCCTGTCTACAATCAACTTGTTTACTTGTTTACTTGTCTACCTGTCTACTTGTTTACTTGTCTAACTTGTCTACTCGTTCACTTGTCCACTTGCATCAAAAAACCGTGCCAAGGTCCGCAAAGGCCTTGGCACGGTATGTGACTAACGCTGTGGAATTATTATTGCGTCGATTTAGTAGTTTGACTCCTCAACCTGGAAGAAGCTCTGTGGGTGGTTACATACAGGGCAAACAGCTGGAGCCTTCTTGCCGATAACGATGTGACCACAGTTGCGGCACTGCCAGATGCAGTCGCCATCACGAGAGAATACTACGCTATCCTCGATGTTCTTCAAGAGCTTGCGGTAACGCTCCTCGTGGTGCTTCTCAACCTTACCAACGCTGCGGAACTTAACAGCCAACTCTGGGAAGCCTTCTTCCATAGCATCCTTTGCCATCTGCTCGTACATATCAGTCCACTCGTAGTTCTCACCAGCTGCTGCGTCAGCGAGGTTTACGGTTGTTGTAGGGATATCACCACCATGGAGGAACTTGAACCAAATCTTAGCATGCTCCTTCTCGTTGCGTGCTGTCTCCTCGAAGAAACCTGCAATCTGCTCATAGCCGTCCTTCTTAGCCTTTGAAGCATAGTAGAGATACTTAGTGTG
>ERZ1674281.225-NODE-225-length-11636-cov-4.758743_pt1 | contig 11636 bp, 7 predicted proteins | sample MGYA00581193_ERZ1674281 | MGnify/ENA primary metagenome ERZ1674281 (study PRJEB41354, sample SAMEA4873317) | human saliva metagenome | biome: human-associated habitat [ENVO:00009003]; feature: mouth environment [ENVO:08000002]; material: saliva material... | reverse complement strand
TTTTTTATTAAATTCTAAAATTAATTTGTTCGTACTTTGCTTTCCTTGTCGATCTTTACATTTCCTTCTGAAAGGGCAGCCTTTCTTTCTTCAAATGCTCTTTGAACTAACGGCTCAAAATTAACTTTTATATCTTTCTTTTCTCTGTTTTTACCTTTAAAGTTCTCGTTTGCATAGATATCTTTAAAAAAAAGTCTAAGTCGTGCTTTCACGTAATCTTTATCGTCAATCCATTCTGAATTTTTCCCAAAAGCCGGAACTTTCTTGTCCCAGAATTCATCAGCTTGCTTTCTTATAAATTCCTTTACTTGAGGCTCAAATTTTTTTTGAAGCATTTCCTTGTTGCTTTCTATAAATTTCTTTATGCCCTCTTTTTCAATTGTGGCAACTTCGGTTTTTGTAAGATGCAGGTTTTCGTTTGGAAATTCAACCGGTTCCATCATGCTTATAAAAAACCTTTTCCCATTGAACTCAATAAAATTTTCGATATCATCTATAATTAAACTTCTTTCATTGTTATCGACAGCTTCCAGTGCTTTATCGAAGATAAGATCATTGTCTTCGGGAGTTCCATAAAGATAGCTTGCCTTTATCCCAGCTTCAATTTTTTTAACTATTTCGCTTCTTTCTTCGGCAGTCATTCGTGGCTTGGCTTCTTCGATTGCTTCTTTTGCTTCTGAAACTTCTTTCAGTTCACCATCTTTTTCAACCTGATTTTCATTTTTTTCTGGCTGTTCCGGGATCTCTTCAATAGGCTTGCCGTCAAAAAATCCCATAACCTTTTCTTCAAGAAGTACGGCTTTGTATTCCTCAACTATTTCCGTTGACCTGTTCTGGGCATCTTTGATGACGTTGTCAAGGATGCTTGGATTGTTTAAGAGCTCTTCTCCCCAGGCCTTAATATATTCGGCGCTGTTATCAAGAACACTTTCTTCGGCAAGGTTAATTCCTAGTTCACTTTGAACAAAAAGACTCGTGAATTCAGCTTTAAGCTCTTCGATTGCATAGCTGTCCTCTTTTTCTTTCGGGCTTCTGTTTCTTGAAGCATGAGCATGCCCCATTTCATGAAGAAGTGTCGCAAGGCAATGCCTTTCACTTTCAAAACTTTCCCTTGTAGGAAGAGTTATCTTATCCTCTGCTGGAGAATAAAATGCTTTTTCCTGCATAGCAAATTTTATGGGAGTTTTTGAACTTTCTATAAGAGTGTCGATCATATTTTCAATTTCATATTCCGCCAAGTTTTTCCTTTCAATCTTTTTTGGCGGCAGGTTTTCTATCTGAGCCGCATTAAAGACATACGAACTTTGAAACTGGAAAACCTTCGATTTTCCGTCAAGGCGTTCATTTACTTTTTCATTGATTTCATTAAAATCTTCAATCTTGAGGACAATTTTTCTATAATCATCCACGCCTTCTGCAAGAGCTTTTGCTTTTTTTGCAGCCTTTATGTATTCTTCCTGCAAATCTTTCTTAGTTTCAAATTTCCAGTAATCAACTACTGTCGATTTTTCGCCTTTTTTAACATGGATGTCCTTGTTGTTCAGTTTTTTTCTTAATTCCTGAACCTGGTTGTAAGTATACCATCTGTTATCATTATAACCTTTCCCGGCAGTTTTCATTCCCAGCTTGTACCTGTTTTTTCCTTTATACTGCATTCCAGTATCCTGCCTTTCAGGCTGCAGCAGCGATATGTTCCATTTCTTTTCCCATATTCCTTTTCCAGATTTTACCCTGTCAAGAACATAGTTTACAAATGCCTTTCTCTCATCCTTGATTTTTTCAGGGATTTCTTTCGGCCTGTTAAACTTGTTTTCCATTCTTCCTCCTGAAAATTAAATGCCTCTTGAACCGTCTGCCAGTAATTTAAGCAATTTCAATTTAGAAATTCCGGCTCCCTGCATTTTTTCTGTTTTGTTTTTTATAAATTTTAGCAAAAAAAAGCATTCCTGTCAAGAAATGCCTTTTATGCTGAAATTTTTCTTTAAAATGATGTTGCAATTGCCATACCTACCTGCTTTGACATTGAATTTACAATCGAAATGCAGATATAAACCTTTATCATATACATAAAGTTTGCAGGATTTATTATTGTTCCAGGCAATTTTGCCGCAAGAAGTTCACAAGCTTCTGCCATAACTATTACAAATGCAAGCATTATCATATACTGGATAAGTCCCGATATTATTATTGAAAACGTATTCATCGCTTTTGCCTGCAAGACATCCCAAGTGCCGCATATCATATAGAAAAGTCCGACGCTTGTTGAAAGCACGAACGAAAGAGCGCACATAAACATATTCAATGCAAGGTTGAAAAGAGTAATAAGCGTAAGAAGACCTGTAAGGCTTGAAATTGGCCTAAATAAAATTATCTGCATAATAAGAAATATTATTTTTGTTAAAACCCCATATGCATCAAGAAGACTTCCGGCAAGTGCAACCCAGTCACCAGAAGCCCAGTTTGCCACGTGAGCTTCCGGTGACAAAGTCTTCCAGATTGTCCCAAACATTCCAAAAAGGCTTTTTACTGAATCTGGCTGCTGAAGATTGAAAGTCTTCATCACAAGCTGCCCGCCCTTTTTCACTATGTGCGCCATCATATCAAGGTATGTTAAATATTTCCCGTTTTCCATCGAAACATGTCCCACTTTTATAAAATCACCGAAAAAATATGTAGGAAGCTTATACATAAATAGCGGAATTATCAAATATCTCATAATAAGAGGATAAAATATCACAAAAATAAAGTATGGACTTTTCAGCATAATATCTCCCAGCACCATATGAAAAATCTGCGCCGGATCTCCAAAAGCGCCTCCCTTGAAAATTTTCCAAGTCATCTGAATGCTAAAAAACAGAACCATAAACGTAAGTACAATAGGTGCAACTTTTGCAGTTCCTTGAGAGAACGTTTCATACATTTGCCGGGTTGCCCCGTTCATCTGTTTTGATATGTCTTCCGGATCCACTCCAAGAGCATTTGAATTATTCTCATCTGAAAAGCCGTTATCCGTAAGAACTCCTGCCTGCCTTGGCTGGCTAAGAGTTTCATTTTTAGGGTTGCTTGCCGGTATTCCCATTTCATTTGAGCCGGCCTCGGTCATATTTTTTCTTATCTCCTCGTTCCTGTCAGCGTCATTGCTTTCATTTGAATATGCAGTTTCCATCACTGTCTCAAAAGGAACTACATAAGCAGTTGAACCTGTACCTGTAACTGGTATTTCAGATTTGACGCTGCTCCCGCCTTGACCTGGGCTTCCTCCCATTTCAAGCATTTTAAGTCTTCCAGCATTTGCATCCCAGTAAACCAGCCCAAGAGTATCAATCTTGCTGTCGTTCCCGTAGTTCATAACTATTATGTCCCCGGGCTTTAAAACGGATCCTTTCTGGTACTGGTATTTTGTCAGCTTTGCAAAATCGTCAATTGACATTTCGTTGATTCCTGCAGTATTTACTCCAGCCTTTGCATAGGCATATTTTATAAGCCCAAGATGATCTGTCCCGTCAACCGGAGTATTAGTCCATTTTTTTTCATAAATAGGTTTTCCGTCAGGTCCTGTCTTCCCGGTCGGAACATCATACTGAACTTCCTTTCCGGCAAACTGGTTCCTGTCATTGTAAGGAATTTGAGATGTCCCGTTAAAATTATTCGTTAAATTCGAGTTAAGCATCTGCTGTACATTTTGAAGTTTGTTCGCCACCGTACTAAGATCGCAAGTACCAAGCGATGCTTGCGAATAATGCTTTGTAATGTTGTTGTATGCCTGCTGAGCGGTTGCACTTCTTGCATCAGAATTTAAAAGCTGCATTACCCTTTGCTTAGAACTTCCGCTATTGTCAGTGCAGTCTGCAAAGATCTGAAACGACAGTGCAAAGGCTGCAAGCGTTATAAAAATTTTTTTCTTCATTTAAAAACTCCTTTTTAAAAAATTTGCCGGAACCAGTCCGGCTTAGTTATCAGCTACTTGATTTCTTCCTTCTTTTCAGGTGTTCCGTTTCCTTGCATTCTTTTCAGTTCTTCTTCAAGCTGCTTGACTTTTGCATCCATTTCGGCCTGAGTTTTAGGAATTGAGTTTTCAAGATTTTTTCTTGTCTGCTCAATTTCAGCATCTGTTATGTTCTCCACTCCCTGCTCTTTCAGAAGTTTCCTGATTTCATCATTTGAAAGATTCTTTACGCGCTCAACGGCTTGCCTATATCTTTGCTCAGGCGTCAGCATTTCGTCTTCTGAAAAAGATTTTGTTGCCCTTTTTTCATTTTCTTCAAGAAGCTCCTTGTAAGCCTTTTCCTGATTTTCAAGTTTTGCCATCCCTGGCTTTATGAGAACAGTTGACACCTGAAAAATTACATAAGCCAATGCAATTATTCCTGCAATGAAAACATATCTCTTCTTAACTCCTACCCCTAAAATATTCTGTTCTTCTTCAAGCGACTGCATATACTTCCTTATTTTTTTAGCCGTTTCATTTTTTTTAATTGGCGGCTGCTTTTCTTTATTCATGTCTGCCATCTTTCTTCTCCTTTTCTATCTCCGGAATTACAATTCCTTCTTCCTTCCTTAATTTTCTTGCTGCAAGCTGATCGGCAAATGAAGTGAAATCTTCTGCCCGTGCCTCTGCGAGTCCCATTTTTATCAAAGGAACTGCTATGTTTTGGATTTCTGTCCTTGGAAGAAACATAGTAGGCACCTTTTCAAATGGCTGAGAAGTGTCCCTCACAAATATGATTGCCATTTTTTCCTTTTTCAGTTTAAATATATTGCTCGACTTTACAGGCACAAGGATATATTTCATATCTTTCATCTTGCCGTCCATAAATTTCTTGATTTTTTCAAGTTCTGAACTTTTCGCCTTAATATATTTTAGCCTGTATTCGCTGCTCCTGTCAAATCCTAGAAATTTGCTTTTTACGCTCAGGAACACATTTCCGCTTTCATCAATCCGCACATCTTCATATCCTTGGCGTATTTTTCTTCTCTGATTTGCAGAAAATCCTGACATTTTTATTGCCAAAAGAACTCCTCCCATTGCAAGGAGAGCCAAAAGGCTTTTTATTTCTTCATTCATAACTTTATCCTTTCTTCAATACTTTCTTTAATTTTTCATATACATTTTCAGCAGTATAAGTTTCGTCGCTGCTTTCTATGTTAAGCTTTACAGTTCCTGCATATTCGCCAGCCACGTATACCTCGAAAGTTCTCCGGTGCACCCTGTAATTCTTAAATTCAACATCATGCCTGCCTCTTTCACGCCATGCGAATCTCAAGGCCCTGTCCATTGTAAGCATCTGTATTGCAAATTCTTCATAATGGGAGAAAAGATTGCTATAAATTACAACTTCACCTGAAACATCAATATTCGTATAGAGATATTTAACATTTTCATCAAGTATTCTATGATATTTCCAGCAGTTTTTCAGCCCTTCGTAAAGCGGAGCATTTTCAGCTGTTATTTCAAAAGGATTAAGCTTTCTTAGCATTGCACCTTCCTTATATTTGAGCTTTAAGTATTCGCTGTAATTTAGCATCGCTTTTTCAACTTTCCCGCCTTTCTTGTACGTAACCTCCTTCTTTATTTCGGGATGATTCCTGAAAAGTTTATACTTGCTTTTCAGGATATTGAGATTTGAAGCATTGAACACTGCTCCGTCAATAAACTTCTCAACGTTGTCAATATCATCAAAAAAAGCCATGGTTACAAACTGATCAGTTATTTTAGGGGAATACTCCCTTATGAACGGAACAGAAAACGTAAACTTGCGCGAGAGCTTCAGCAAGGTGTCCGCAAGAAGAAAATCAGTATCAATTTCATATGGGATACTTTCGTTGTATTCCCTTATCATTTGCCTCTGGCTTTCAGTAATTGCATTTTCGTCAGAGGTGCGTTCAAATATTCTTGTGCTCCCGTCCGTAGCTCCGCAGCTGAAGCCTTTATATTTTTTAACCATATTATGAACATCTTCAAGAAATATTGCGGCCCCTTCTCTTCTCACTTCCGCATTCTTTTCCTGAGCATTTATATTCTTTACTATAAAATTTATCGAATAGTTCTCCGCAAGCCTTCTGCTTTCAGCAATTGTCTTAGGGAGCAGATTATTTCTTGCATTTTCAATCTCTTCTTCAAGCTCTTTCTTCTTTTTCTTAATAAAAGTTTCATAATTGTCTTCAAGAGCCCTTCTTATCTTTTCCTTAAAGATTTCAGCGACTTCCGGCGTCTCTGCAAGAGCCTCTGCTTTTTTATTATATTCCATGGCCAGCTTGTCGTAATAACTCTTATTAAAGGTTTCAAGCTGCTTCTTGTATTCCTTTTCCTTCGCATCAATCAGCAGAATCAGCTGCTCATGCTTGAAAGATATTATCTTTTCGATCGTTTCCCAGTCGTTCAGTTTTATGGTTTTTTTCGCAACCTCGCCTTTTGCATCTCTTTGACCTAGTACAAAAGGTCTCATTTCATCAATAATTGGCTTAAAAAGAACGCTTTTTATAATTGAAAGGATTCGCGGCCTTTTCATGTCTATGTTGTAGTCATAAATATTTACGGCATAGAAATCGCAGTTTTCTTTGCTCCCGTTTTTATCGGAGACTTCACGTGTCACACGTTTATGAGCCATCGCGCTTGAAAAGGCATCATAAAGCACATCTTCAAACATTTCTTGCGGGGAAGGCTCAATTTCTTCAGGAACATTAATCCCTTCGTCATCTGGAAGCCCGGCCTTTTTCAAAAGTTCCTCAAAAATATCAAGGTTATCTTTTCTTATTTTAGTAAAATGCTCTCTCTGTATTTCGATTACCTGTCTTGCAGCCTGATCTTTTTTTTCTTTTTCTTTCCTGCGGAGTTCAGCCTCCTTGGCAAGAGCATATAATTTTATCTCACCCGGCATCAGTTCTTTTGAAACTTCAAGTGCCATAATTTCTGTCCCGGTTTTTTCTTTAAGTTCGTCTTCAATCATTTTATTTATTGAAAAGCTGTCTTTCGGTTCGATTTCATCATTTTTAGGCTTAACTGCAATCTTTCTCCCGAAAATTCCATTCGCTTCCTTGAAAAGGATGCTCATCAGGGTCTTCTGGTTTTTAAAATCAAGAGATGAAATAGCATCAATATTAATTTTATAAATTTCAGGCTCATCAGCGGGCCTGAAAAGTTTCACAAGCCCAGTATCTTCCATTTTTCCATTAAAAACAGCGCTGTCTCTTAGCACTAAAATCCCTCCACCATTTTCGGAAGCATATTCTTTTCGCACAAGCTGAAACAGTTCATCCTCCACAAACTGATACTCTTCATTTGAAAGATGTTTCAAAACTTCAAGCTCTTTTGTGTCAAAATTTCTGTTCTTTAACTTTTGGTTAATTTCCTCAAGATCAGCATCACCGAAATCATACTTGAAATTCCTTTCGAATATTTTATCATATCGGCTTCTTCCGCTCCAGTAGGAATACTGAAAATATCTTTTTACAAAATTCTGATTTTCTTCCATAAATTCCATCTTAATTATTGCCGTACGGTAGCAGATTCTTCCAATGACGTACGTGAGGTACTTGAAATACTGTTCAAGATATGCCCGCCCTTCCACATACGGAAATTGGAGAAGCTGCTTGAAAATAGGATTTGTAAGGACTTGCCTTATTTTAGTTATTTCATTCCTGATGGTATTCTCATTTGAAAAATTTTCAGGAAACACTTTCTTTATTTTGTAAGTCTCATATTTATTCCATTTCTTTTCACTATCCTTTCTTGCCTGATCCTTGTCGGAATAAATTTTCTTAAGATATGAAAAAATATACTTTAAAAAAAGGTTTATATATACTTCATTTGGAGCGAGCCATTGCCCATCTTTCCACCAAGGCTCAGATACTCTTTCAGGAAGTTTTTCGGCCTTGATTTCCTTTGAAACAAGTTTCCGTCCAATTGGAACAAGTATTGAGCTTGTCTGGTGTTCATATATGAGCCTTGCCCTCTTTGCGGCTTCGATATAAGATTTATCTGCATCTTCTTTCTTAGCTTCATCCGGCTTTTCGTTTTCAAAAAAATTAAGGCGCAGCTTATCAAGCGTGGGTATCTGGGCTAAAAATGGAAGCCCGTTAAAACTGAAATGAGTTTTTATGTATTCAAAATACTTCATATAAACGTAACTTGAACTGAGTTCATTTTTCCTTGCTTCAATTCTTCCAAGCTTCTTTTCTTTTTTTCGTGCGGATGCAAGAAAAGCATTTTTTTCAGAGCCTGATTTATATCTTTGCCGGTAAGTTTCAGAAAGCTCTTCAACAATCGTGTCTGAAATAAGGTCATATCCTTCAGAAAAAATATTTGATTTCAATTTTACATTATCTTTTCCAAAAAAATTTACGACATCAAGAAAACTTATCTTATTGTCAAATTTTCGGTTAATATCAAGATAGCCCCCATTCCTGTCTGAGATGAAGCTGTCCTTGCCCTTTATGAATGCATTAAAAGTTATTTTTTTTCTTTTCCATGTCTTCTCCATCATCTCCATTACAGCGTTAATAACTTTTTCATTCGATATTCCTTCGGCCACCTCAATTCTTGAAGAAACATTTGACTGCAATTTCCCGTTGGCTTTATCGTACTCTATGTCAAAAACATTTTTTATGTCATCAAAATAAAATTTTACTCCTATAAACGGTTTTACATTTTCAATTGTAAAAAAAAATTTACCTTTTTCAGTGTCTTTCATTTTTTCCTCCTTTCATTAAAAATTTTCAACTTTTAATGAACTTATTATTGTCTTTTGCATATCTTCGATTTCTTTTTGACGTTCTGGCTCCTTTTTAAACCATTCCTGAAGAGATTCGTTTTCAGATATTTTAAAGTTTTCGATATTTTCAATTACTTTTTCAAATTCAGAAAGTTCCTGAACTTTATTTATGCTCATTATCTTGTTCAAGTTCCTTATGTTAAGAATAAGCCCTCTTATGCCATCAACGACCTTTTCCTGCTCTTCCATATACTGCTCGGGAGTAATTTCATATTTTTCTTCCTCTTTTCCGGCAGCTTTTTCAGAAGCAAGGATTTCCTGTTTTTTCTTTGCCATAATTCCTTCGCTTTCATCTATCTCATCACTCTCTATGTTTTCGGCAGTTTCAGATTTTACAGGTTCTTCTTTTTTTCTGACAGTTTTGATAAGCCTGTAAACAATCTTCTGAAAAAAATCCTTGTCAGATAAAAGATAGCCGGCCTGAACTCTTTCTTCGTTATCATAATTTAGCCTTGAAAGAAGATAATACAGAACTTTCATTTCAAGAAAATTCACTTCTTGTTTTTCATCAATAAGTTTTCCTCTTATTACTTCAACCTCATCCATCGAATTTGCGAAAACGTCAAAGTCATCTGAATACCGTTCCTTCAGCTTGAACTTGCTGTTTTGGTTCCATTCTCCATTGTTTCCTAAAAGAGAAAGAACATTGTTATAGCTTGCTTCCACATTTAGCGCTTCCATTGCATGAAGAGCATTTGAAATCATAACGAAGTCATCTAAAGTGCAATCTATTCTTACAGTTCCAGCTTCCTGATTAAATGAAATATTCCCGGCGCTGTTTCCTAAATCTAAATATTTACGCGGAGAATCAAGACCTTTAAAAGTCTTGCAGTCAGGAAAATCAAATTTTAATTCTTCCGGATGCTCTTTCTTTTCATTTTCTTCAAGAAGATTTTCTAAATATTTTCTCCTGTTTAATATAAGAAGATCATAAAACAAATCATCATAATGTTTTTCAGTTACTTCTGGAACTATATTCCTGTTTAATTTAAATTCTTCTTCTGAAGGCTTTCCAATCCCCCGAACTCCTACTTCGTTTTCAACCTTTACAGGCACATCATTCTGATAAACCAGTTCATCATCCAAAAGTTTACCATTTTCATCATGATTGTTTCTTGTATAATGATCAATCAAAAGATTCCTTATAGATTTTACTTCAGCTGAAATACGGGAATTTTCATACTCTTGTGCAATTGCCGGGTATCGCATTATATTATGGTTGATAAGTATGTTTGCCCATTGAAGATGAAGGGCAACATTTATTATATTGCCGTTCTGCGAAACATTTTCCAATATGTCCCCAATTTTATTTGCTAAAGTTTTAGTGGCATCTATTTCTTCTCCATCCTTCTCACCTTTTATATAAAGAGTTTTTACATTCTCCTGATATATTGAAAGTTTTTCAAAAACAGTGCTTGAACCTTCTTCTTCAGGAATTTGTGAAAGATATTCATCAAGAGTTGAAAGCTCTGCAAGAGTTTTTAATATTTCGGCTCGCCTGTCTATTTCTGTTTCCTTATCGGAAAGAAAATCTTTAAAATTATTATAGTCCTGAAATATTTTGGTAAAAAATGTTTTAGTGAAATTATCAAGTTCTCTTTCTATCTTCGAAAGTTCACTCTTAATTTCAATTCTTTCAACTTCAAACCCTTCAATCTCTTTTGCTGAAGCGTATCTTCTTCCATAATTTTCATATTTTTCAAGCCTCATTTTAAGTTTACGGTGCTCATCAAGTAGTTTCTTGTATTCACCTACTTTATCCTCTTTTCCTTCAAGCGAATAGGAATCCAGTGCATCAAAAAGCGCAAGCCCTAAAAGAAGTATCCCTTGGAATTCTTTAAGAGTGCTTATTCTTTTAGTTGACATTTTTGAGTGGTATTCCTTGTATATGCTGTTAAGAGTTTCCTTTATTGTTATAAGATCAGCTGATTTTATATCTCTTTTTCTCTTTTCGTGAGCGGATTTTGCATGATAAAGTTTCTGATCAATTAATTTTACTTGCCTTCTTTTGTTCCTGTTAAGCTCATCTTGCAGCTTTCTTAAAGTGTTAGTTCCAAGAACGCTGTTGTCGACTAACTCTTTAGGATAAATTTCTTTATTTGCCATTTAAGCCTTTTTCCCCTTTCCTTTAAAATTGTTTATCCATCCCATTGCAGTTTCAATAGATTTACCGCTTGCAACAAGCTTTATTTCGGAAATTATATCTTTCTTTTTTACAGTTCCGAAATATCTGCTGTCAAAAGAATCCGGCGTCTCGCCCATCAGAAAATATTCATCTTTTGAAAGAGTTTTCCTCATATTTGGCAAATTTTCAGTAAGCCCTTTAAGTTTTATCACTCTTCCTGATTTTTCGCCATTTATATATATGTCATAATTTTTAATTTCAACAACATCTCCCTCAGAGGCGGCTATCTTTTTTAAAACTGTAATCTCTTTGCCCCTTTTTTTAAGATTATAATTGGTGCCAATATACTTCTGAAATTTTGCTTCAGGCTTATAGCTTACATAATTCCCCTTTGAAAAATTGCTTATCAGGGCATTTCTGTAAATGCCTGTTTCAATGCTGTCGGTCGGGTTTATCATAAAATTTTTGGTGCAGTAGCATCCTGCTCCAAGTACAGCTAAAATTCCAAAAATTGAATATACTGCTTTTTTTCTTGCTTTTTTGGAAATTGCTTTTACATTTTTATTTTCCATTTTAACCTCCAGTTTTATTTTAATTATAGCAAAAAAAAGAGAAGATGTAAATTTTTTTTGGAGAAAATAAAGCAACAGTTTTCGCTGTTATAATAGTTATATTAAAATTTGGCATAAAAATGAAGTTTTAAAAAATGAATGACATTCATAAAATGTTTTTTTGCATTT
>ERZ1674281.224-NODE-224-length-11641-cov-25.213793_pt1 | contig 11641 bp, 9 predicted proteins | sample MGYA00581193_ERZ1674281 | MGnify/ENA primary metagenome ERZ1674281 (study PRJEB41354, sample SAMEA4873317) | human saliva metagenome | biome: human-associated habitat [ENVO:00009003]; feature: mouth environment [ENVO:08000002]; material: saliva material... | reverse complement strand
GCTGTGATGATGCCGGTTGCAGGGATAGTAATGTGTCTTCTTTTTCACCAAAAGCAATTTCCGATTTGGCAAGCTGCGTGGTTGTCCGTAATTCTAACAAATGGTTGCCGTATTTTACCAAATGGCTTGTGGCAGTCGTCGCCAATGCGATGGACGACCGTGAGTGTCGCAACCACACCTGCCTTGTGCTGACAGGCGAGCAGGGTAAGTTCAAGACAACGTTCCTTGACCTGCTCTGTCCCCCAGCACTGCACGGTTACAGTTACACAGGAAAAATATATCCGCAGGAGAAAGACACACTCACTTATATCGGTCAGAACCTTATCGTAAATATAGACGACCAGCTCAAAGCCCTTAATAAGCGGGACGAGAACGAGCTGAAAAACCTCATCACCTGTCCGATGGTCAAGTACCGTATGCCGTATGACAAGTACGTGGAGGAGCATCCCCACTTGGCAAGTTTCGTGGCATCGGTGAACGGCAATGACTTTCTTACAGACCCTACAGGAAGCAGACGCTTCCTGCCCTTTGAAGTGCTTTCCATAGATATTGAGAGAGCAAAGGCTATCTCGATGGACAATGTCTATGCGGAAGCCAAAGCCCTGTTAAAGTCAGGTTTTCGCTATTGGTTTGATGATGATGAGATTGCCGAACTATACAGGGAGAGTGAGGACTTTCAGGTACAGACCGCTGAGATGGAACTCTTGCTGCGTTGCTTTGAAAAGCCAACGGAGGATGAAAGCTATTCGTTAATGACCACTACGGAGATACTCACCTATCTGGGTATTTATACCCACCAGCCACTTGTTGCCAAGCGTATGGGCGAAGCCTTGAAGAAAGCAGGATACATAAAGGTGAGCAAACGAAGAAACGGAGGTAGCCCCATCTATGTCTACAAGATTAGGAAAATCCTACCCTGCCCGCTCCTTCAAACTTGTAGTAGCCAAATGTAGTAGTATGTGTAGTATCGTCTTATACTACAAAGTAATACTGATTATCAATCACTTAGCACAAAATAGTATGTAGTAAGAAGAAAGATGAAAAACTTTGGAGGGGAAAACTTTGGAAACGGTAAAACCATAAAAACAGACAAACATAAATAATTATCATTTAACCCATTAAAGTATCAAAACAATGAAAGAAGAAGATTTATCACTTATCAAGCGATATTCCATTGTGGAGTATCTCGAAAGGAAAGGTATCAGGCCTGTCCGCAAAACACCGACCTATGCCATGTACCGTTCACCGCTCAGAGAGGAAACGCATCCGAGTTTCAAGGTGGACACGGAAAAGAACCTTTGGATAGACTATGCCGAAAGCAGAGGTGGAAGTATCATAGACCTTTGTATGCGCTTGGAGGGCTACACGCTCTCGGAAGCCATCTGCCGTTTGGGGCAGAACGCTTTAGAGCATACAGCGCACAGCTACAGTTCTTCAAAGAGAGAAACATCTATCAGTCCAAATCAAAGAAAGGATATAACAGCAAGCGGAACAAGGAGACTGACAAGCATATCAGACACCTTGCCGCCGCACCTGCAGGAGTATCTCAAAAAGGAACGCTGTATTGATTTAGAAAAGGCAACACCCTTTCTCAAATGTATCAGTTACGAGGTAAGGGGAAGAAGATATGAAGCCATCGGCTTTGCCAATTCTTCAGGTGGTTATGAACTTCGGGACAACAATACGTTCAAGGGAACGATTGCCCCGAAGGACATTACTCCAATATTTGAGGACAGGACACAGCCTGTCTGTTTGTTCGAGGGATTTATGGACTTTCTCTCTTTTCTTTCAATGAAAGGGGAAGTAACCAACCAATGTCTCGTGATGAATTCTGTGAGTAATGTAGCAAGAAGTATTCACTACCTGAACGAGAGGAATATAACCTCCGTTCGTACTTTTCTTGACAATGACTATGCAGGGCAGAGAGCAGTACAGGAATTTGTAAACGCAGGTTTTAAGGTAGAAGATATGGCAGTGTATTATAGAGACTTCAAAGACCTCAACGAGTTTCATGTCAGTCGTGTCCGTGAGCAACAGAAAAAGTTGGAGAAAACTCCAAATACAAGTAACAAAATAAAACAAGTCAAACTTAAAATAAGATAGAGTGATGAAAAAGGAAAGAAGAAACATAGAAGAAATAGATCGTTTCATAGGAGAAACTTTTGGTATGAGACCAGCTAAAAGTTCAAGTGAACAGATCGTCGCTGAGTTTCGGGCAAAAGGAATGAGAAATACTCAAGAGCAAAAACAACAAGAAACAGAGCATGGCATAGAGCATGCTACGCCAGCCGAGTCTGCACAGCATACAGAGAACGCAACCGTTCAAAAACGCATCAGTGCTAAGATGAGAAAAGAGACACTCGAAGTATACAAGCAAGCGTTCCTCGTTCCAACAAAGCTAAGCGAGAGAAAAGCGGTCTATCTGAGCAGGGAGACACAGGAACGTGCGGACTTCATCGTACGCAGGTTGGGTGACAGGGGCAGCAACCTCTCAAGTTTCGTGGAGAACCTTGTGCGTATCCATTTGGAGGAATACGGTGAGGATATAGAGAAATGGAGAAAACTGTAAACTGTAGAAAAAGGTCGAGTGCTATTATTTCTTTTTCACTCAAAATCCTTGACCGTTTTTAGGGTAGTACCGATAACAGTTTTTTGCTGAATACATTGAACGGTGGGAATGCCACGAACACAGTTAATCTTCTGAATGCATAGCATTCATTTTTGGACGACAAAACGCTTTATGCGTAAACGTTTCGTTAGCTGATATTGCAAGACGTCAGTTTGTACCCACAAACTGCTCTTGCTCCCCTCGTCAGACTGTCGGGGAGATTAGACCGTAATCACTCCGTTCTCATCGGTCAGTGTTCGGGAATTAAGCAACAACGAATCATCTGCAATGATTAACTTTCAAGGAAACTTATATGAACAGATACAAAGGAAAAGCTGCCCGATGGCAGCAACGGGATAAGGAAGAACAGAGGATGAACAAGACAGAGTCCATCAAAGTAAGATGTACCTTAGAGGAAAAGCAACGTATCAAATCAAAGGCGGAAAATACAGGGCGGAGGTTCTCCGACTACTGCCGTGAGATACTCCTTAACGGCGAGATAATAGCCGTCCCCAAGATGACCGACAACGAGAGGGAAGCCATTGCCATCCTCCAACATACAGGAAGATTCTATGGGCAGGTTTCCAACCTCATCAAGGTCAAGGACGAAGATTGGCTACATATCACAAAGAACCTCTCGCTATGTGCCAAAGAAGCATTTAAGCGATTTTACGACCCGCATTTTCGTGTGGACGATGAGGTATATAAGGTCTTAAATCTAACAAGAAATGATAGGAAAATGTAAGGCGATAGCGCACGGCAGCACGGCTCTGGACTATATCTTCAGAGAGGGCAAGCTCGGCTATCGGCTTGCCTTCCACAATCTTTGCAGCAGGGAGCCAAAGACAATCTATGAGGAAATGAAAGTGGTCAGTGACTACAACAGCCGTTGCAGGAACAAGTTTCTCCGCATTGAAATTGGCATCGCACCGCAGGACGAGAAAAAGCTGTCTGTGTCCGAATATATGTGGATAGCCCATTTGTTTGCCAAGCGAATGGGACTTGATAACCACCAATGGGTGGCAGTAACGCACAAGGACACCGATAATAGACACATTCACATAATTGCTAACCGTATCAGTCTGTACGGAGAAGTCTATGACACCACCTTTGTGAGCAACAGGGCAGCAAGGGTGGCAGAGGAAATCAGCAGGGAGAAAAACTTGACCATCGCAAAGGAGGTCAAGGCGGAAAGACAACACCAAAAAGCAAAGACCAATCCTACGAGAGAACAGACAAAGCAGCAGGTGCAGAAGATTTGCTACACCTTTCTTGACAAGTACAAAGGTACAGGCATCACGGGACATTCCATGTTTCTCTATGACCTTAGTAAGAGTGGCGTAACCATTGACCGTTTGAGGAGCAAGCAGGGCAAGGTCTATGGCTTGAAGATCTCATACGCAGGACAAACCTTCAAGGCTTCCGAAATCGGCAGGGAGTTTAGTTACCGTTCCTTACAGAAGAACTTCGAGATAAGCAAAAAGACTGAACCAAAGAAAACCATGACAATGGCAGATGAGCCGACAAAGAACAACGCTCAATCCGATACAGGTTATCAACTTGTTCCTCCCAGCCGCGCCCATATATCACCTGCCAACACAAATGAAAGTTCATCTATTGCACAAGCCGTAAGCAATGTGGCAAGTACTGCCATAAATGCAGCAGAAGAAATCATTTCCGGAGTAGGCGGGTTAATCAACCCACAGACACACGGTGATGATTATGCCGAGAGAGCATGGCAGCACAGGCTCAGAAACCAAGCCAAGAAAAAGAAGAAAAGAGGAAGAGGACTATAGCAAACTTATCTTTTTTGCAATGCTATTCTGAACTTGCATTTATGTTACCTACTTTAGGAATAATAGGCAAATGATTGTTAGATCTCTATTTTTTACTCTCATACAATCTCTTTTTGATTTTAGCGATGTTGCAAAAGTATTTACTCACCTCAAAAGGGTTTCCTGTAGAACTTTCATTTGAGTTTCTAACCATACAAACAGAACAGTAATCTTTCTGAAGACATGATTTGCATTCTTGAATATCTTTACGTCGTATAGAGCGCAGTTTTTTTATTTCCCCCGATTTAAGCCAAATATTCTTAAGTGTATCGTGGTTTAGATTTCCCACAATTCTGTCAGACCAGCCTACACAAGGGTAGACATTTCCTTGAGGACTAATGCAAATAGAAGAATTACAAACACTGCAAATATAATCGTCTGCAGATTTCTTTTTATTATCTGCGATTTCTTTTTCAAGATCTTCAATATAAGAAGAGTCATTAGTCATCTTATCTGCAATAAATTCGTATAGTTCCTCGTTTGATACTCGACAGTTCAAATTTTCCTTATCGTGATTGTATTTGGCAATGATGGAATAGTCGAATCCCAATGGAACTTTTTGCTTAAACGCCCACTGTTGGACGCTTTTATAGCTATCATAATTGGCATTCATAATAGGGCAACTTAATTGAACAGGGATGCCATTCTCTATTAACTTACGAACAGAAGTACAGGTTTTCTTCAGACTATTTTTATGCCGAGTAATCCCATCATGAACCTCTGGTCGCATTGAGTAAACGGAAGTCTGAACACTAAGCAAGGGATTATTTTTCATTTCCCTGATCATGTTCTCGTCAAGTAATGTGAGATTAGAAAGAACATTGACAGACATGTCGTACTCTCTACATCTCTTTATAAAATCAACAAAGTGTGGATGTAGCATTGGTTCTCCACCACTTATTGTAATGTGAAGCAATTTCATTTCTTGGGCTTGATCCAGAATACGATAAAAGAATTTATCATCCATCAATTCTGTTTTTAACTCATGAGGTATATAACAATGAATACATCTTTCATTACACTCACTTACAATCTCCACATGAATGCTAGTAGGAAAAGGAGATTCCCCAAACCGTTTACCCAAAAACTCTTGTGTTTCGATTAGTTCACATTCTTTCTTGTATGGATTTTGATCATTGATTCTATTTGTTCCCAAGCCATAGAGAATATTATTCTTGTTACATTCTTGTGGAGATTCGCCTTTAATCACAAATCCCTTCATGTTTAGCAAGTCAAGAAATTCAACGATGTCTTTCTGTAGATTATATCCTTCTTCAATTTCAAAAAGTAAGGCAACCCTATCCGTAATTTCATTAATAGAAAGGGGCTGTTTTTCGAGGCAAGATAGAATATCCGCACCTGTTTCTGAAACAATTTGATCACCAAGAATGAAATCAGTACCTGTGAAATTATATCCAAAATTTCGATTATCTGTTATATAACCAAAGTCTCCGTAATTACGGAAAAGTACAAGAGGATTAATTTTATAGTATGCCATAAAAATAGTTGAAAATATCCGATGGTGTCTTAAAGACACCATCGGATATGTAAATTTAGCGATGTCCTCCAGGTCCAGGAGGATTACAAGGTCTACCGCAAGGTCTGCTATTAGGACGACAATCTGCCATTTTAACAGAGCCTTGAGCCATTAGCATAGGTTTTTTGAATTTTTTCATACCTAATCAGTTTTAAGCCATAATGGCCAATTAATACTATGTCTTCTTGCGAAGACGTTAATAACACTTCTTATATCCTATACCTTGGAATAATAGGAATACATTTTTCTTGCAAAACTCATTCCAGATAGACATACAATTCACCGTTGTGTCAAAATGGCAGTATTGAGCAGTGTCTTCATAAGAAAGGACTATTATTTTTCTTAGCTTATGTTATTAACTACGGAGTACTGATATAGCTTTTACCGAAATGAATAAAGATTAATTTTGTTCTGAAAACACAAACTTGACGGGAGATATAAAATAGGATAAATCAAAAACAATATTTTTTACAAGCAAGACTATATTGCTATTCTTAGGTAAAAATAGGAATGAAAATTATTTCGAAATGGCAGTTGATATAAAAGAAAAAATGGAGAAAGTTTTGTCTTTCTTTGTGGATAATGTGCCTTTGAGTTGCAAAAATCGATTCTTTGAAAGAATATAACAAGAAAGAAAATAAAAACTCTGCAGGTTTTCCTGTCGTTGCCGATTCTTCTATCTTCTTATTTAAGTTTATCAAAATATAGCCATTTATAATTAGACTATGGTTAAAGCAATGAAAGATCTGCAGGGGGCAGGCAAATGTTTCACTGTGTGTGATACATGCCGTTGTGGATAATGTTAGTTAGTCGTCACGTCAAAGACAAAACCAGCTTACTTTCCTAATATATATATCGCCCACCCAGGAGACAGTATGGAGTCTTAGCCTTCATACTGTCTGCCCTTGATGCAAAGTTCTCCTTCTTCCAAAACAATGTTTTCCTTTCTGAGATTGCAGAGACTAGAGATTTCCAAACCTGAAAACAAGAGAAGACGAAGCGAAAGAGAGAAATCTTTATCAAAAACGCTTGTTATTCAAAGCAAATGATTATCTTTGCAAATAGAATAACAAGTGTTCTTTGTCAATGCAGAAACTTGCGACTAAAAGCAATTCGCTCGTTTCCAAATCGTTACCTATTTAGTCTACACAACAAGGTAACTTCTTTATTTTCAATTAAATATATTTTGAGAACTATTTAACATCGTAAAAGATGCTCTTTTGCATGGTAAAAGGGCATCTTTTGATGTGTAAAAGGGCGTCTTTTACCATGCGAAAGGGCGTCTTCTGTTTTCCAATCGTGAATTTGTTTTACAATAAAATTTCCCCATCTCCTTCGCGTTTTGTAACCCATTGATATACGATAAGTTACAAAGGCTGTTTTTCACCATTATTGTTTGTTTTACCAGCAACAGTCCTTTGTTTTTCGTAAGATTGTTTCATGACAGGCATTATCCGCCCTATCACCACCTCCCCCACCACCCTTGCTGATCAGAATAAGAGCCGGTGAACACCACTTCGACACATTGGTACAAGTCCAAAACACGTAAAGCAGACTTGGGTTTACGTTTATTTAATAAAAAATTTTTTATGATTGAACTTCCTGTGCACAACTGTTTTGTATATTTGCAGCGATATTTGAAGTAGCATTTCCCCAGCAAGCTCTTCAGCATATCACCCCTGCTGTCGCCCGTAACTTCTCCTACTGGCCCCAATCTGACAACTGAGTGAAGGCAGCATGATGCACACATTATCATAAAAAGAAAAGCAATTAACGTAGAAGAGTCCTATGAAAATGAAGAAAAACATTGTTTTGAGAGCGTCCGAAGAGTGGACAAAAGACGATGAGCATAAACTCAAATCTATTATTATCGACAACTTCCGCGAACTACTTAACCGCAGCGAGGAGGAAGAATTATACTGGACAGGAACACAACGCGACCTTATTGAACTGGCTCACATCGTATGGGAGAGCGGTCAGATACTGGAAATGAATGGCAATCCAATGTGTTTCAAATCCATTGTTCACCACATCTGCAGGGTGCTTCACGTCAATGAACCCTGCAATCCGTCATGTGTCGTCTCGGAAGTGAGGTCGCGCAAGAACGTCAAGTCAAGCCCATTGACCCACCGTTACTGCAACCTCATCACGCAGGCAGAGATATCCGACCCCATGCGACTTGAGATTCGCAGAGGCAGAAGACGCCGTTTGTGGTGAGAAATGTAATGAATCTGAAATATATTTGACCTAAATCAAAAAAACTTTAAACCTAAGATATTATTTAATGTTTCTCTTGTTTAGAAGTTAAGTTATCCGTATCTTTGCAGTGCAATTCAAGAGAATCAAATACACACAATAAGGTATTACACCTTCAAAGGGTATTAAAGATTGCTCAGGATTATTCGATAAGAGATTTGTTTAGGTTAGTAATAGATTTAGGTTTTTAGTTATATTTTAGGTAAAGATTGTAGAAAGATTGACGTCGGGAGACGGTAATTATTCGGAGATAACGGAAGGGCAATTGCTCAGCCGTTTCTTTTTTTTATACCCCTTAGTATCTTTCCCAACCTCAAAGGTCAAGGTACAAACCCCAAGAAACCCACTCATTTATTTGTTTCATTAGGGAAATAATCATAAATTTGCAGCAAAGAAAGGCAGAAAAATGGAAGATGTAAAGCAAATAGCATCCTATATCAGTCAGCGATATGAGAAAGAATATGGCAGACAGATTGATGAGATGAAGTTGCATAAGCTACTTTATCTCACCCAACGTGAGGCTATCATTGAGACAGGAGAGCCTCTATTTGAGGATCAATTCGAGGCTTGGAAATATGGTCCGGTGCTCTATTCTGTTCATAAAGCATTCCAAACTGACAAACTTCATGGTGAAATGCTCCGTGAAGAGACTATCGGAAAGTACAAAAAGGTATTTGATAAGGTCTTCTCTTCCTATGCACCGAAAGACTCATGGAGCTTAAGTACGCTTTCACATGGCGAATATTCCTGGCGAAAAGCACGTGAGGGATATGACCCCGACAGTGCTTGTAGGGCAAAAATAAAGGTTGAAGACATCCGAGTTGATGCCCAACGCATAAAGCAAAGACGAATTATGCTGAACATCTTAGGCGCATAATACGAAAGAAAACACCTTTATATCATGAAAATTACAGAAGAACAAAGGAAGGTATTGGACAGCTTTTCCTGTGAACGTCTTGCTGGAAAGCCGGAGAATATGCGGATAGTTGAAGACTTCTACAATAGCAGGAATCCTCAACTTGAGCAGAACCTCAAGGATAAAGCATATGAGGAAGACGAGAATAACACAACCGCTTATTATGTAATAAAGGATGAGGAAGGAAGCGTTGTATTCTATTTCTCATTAAAATGTGGTATGCTTTATGATAAAATAGTTGAAGCTGACCAATACCAACAGTTACAGAAAATATACAACCTCCTTATAAAAAAGATAACGGACAAGAGCATATCCGAAGATAAAAAAGAAGGATTTAAAGAGTTATTAGAATCCCTTCGCTCGAAAAAAGGACTTACAAGAGAATCACTTGAGCGTGTTTTTCGTGCAGATGAGGTTACCATTGATGAGATATTCAAGGGCAATCAACGCCACGTAGGTAAGACTTATTCAGGTGTAGAGATTGTTCATTTCTGCATCAATGACGGTTATCGCGAGAAATGGGAAGCACTAAATATGCCCCAAAGGTTAGGTAGTATTATCTTTTGGAAGTTCATAATACCCCAAGTTGAGTGTCTTTTAGAAATTGTTGGGTGCGAATATATCTTCCTATTTGCTGCAGACTTATCGGAAGATGAGAGCCTAGTGAACTATTATAGAGAGCTTGGCTTCACAGACTCTTTGGTCCATCATGTCGCAATTCCACTCTATGACCTCGCCTGTAAGTTCATGCATCAAGAGACAAACCAGCTTATTGAGAAGCAGAAAAGGTTCTTTGAGAACTTTAACCCAGACTTTAGTGAGAAATAATGGGAACGAAGTCTCAGCTTTAAACATTGTACTTTACACTTTAAACCTTAATCTTCATTACCCCATTACTTCCTTTTCCAACCTTAAGCCATGGGCTTAAGCTTTTTTATTCCTCAGACTTTTTTACTCGTATTTTATATCTTCTTTATCCCTGTTATACCTCTTTTTCACGCCTATTATATATAAGGTAAGAAGCTTTTTAGCTCTTCTTACCCGACCACAGTGCGATGATTACGAACAATCCGGCAACAAAGATAAAGAGGAAAGAGCCTATAGCACCAGCATAAATACGACCCGTATGCACCTCTAAGGCAAGACTCCACAGTGACATTGGCATGGTTCTCAACTCTTCAGGTTGAGCAGAGAAGAACGTACCATCGTAATAATCAGCCACACATTCCTCACCTGTGAAGTCGGAACTATAGCCTACTACCATCTGACCAGCGGCTGCCGTACCCGGAATAGTAGCCCTTGCAACCATCATATTATTGTAAGGCTCAATCTGTCCAGCCTGTCTGTTCCACCGGAAAAGCCCATCGAAAGAGCCCACAAGCCACATTCCACTCTCGTCACGTTGCCATACCGTCTGCCCCATCACGCTGACGGGCGGTGCAATGGTGATGGGTTGTGGCTTTGATGTCAGCGAGGATAAGGAGCAAAAGCCCTTTGACGTAGACAGTAACCAGTCGTGATTCTGCTCGTCATAACGTATCATCCGCAGACAATCGTACCATGCGTTATCGCTTGCCAAGACTGTTCCTGGCAGCGGATGGGTGTTATTCATGGTCAGTGGGATCATCACTGGAGGACGCAAAGCCCACCCTGTTATCGCCGTGAAGAGCGTCAATACGATGGTAAACACACCCATCTTATTATGCCAATTCAGAACTTTCATATGCTTCGGACGCACCCAGAACCACACACCCGTCACACAAAGAGCAATGAGAATGAGTGCTATGAGGTCGACAATCAGCTTCCCCACTGTCCCGAAAAGCCCACCACTATGCAGCAACCACACCTGTCGGAAGAGCGAAACCTTACCGTCGTCGCCCACAGCAGGCTGTATCTCCACCTTATGGAACTGTCGGTAAGGGGCTGTAGCATAGTAAAGATAGGAACGCGAGAGCACCACCAGCGTATCACCCCGTGTGGTAATGTCGCTCAACAGATCATCCGAATCCATCTCAGGAAGCGCCACCAACTGCCAGCCATGGTGGGGTTTGAGTTGATAAAGACCCATGACACTTGCTGCAAAGACCTGTCCGTTCTTCGTCTGAACCACTCCTCTCATCTGCCGATAATCAGCACCTGAAGGCAATCCCTGGTTATAATCAATGAAGATTGACGCTGCTGTATCTGTCCGAATAACGCCAGCAGCACCATAGATGAGCACCATGTCGTGCCCCTTATCATCCTTACAACGCAGTGTTCCACGCAACAATCCGTTGTTCCAATGCTTGAAATCATACCGACCAGGTAGCACTGCTCTGCTCACATTGATGTCAGCAAAGCACCGACGATGGTTCAAAACGATTCCCGAAAGACAAAACATTACCAAGAAGAAACTGATGATAAGTCCCGTCCATTTATGATATTTGCGCCACGTTCTGCGTTTCATATAAAGTTATATTCTTCCTTATAAGTGTTATTTTCACCTACAA
>ERZ1674281.222-NODE-222-length-11666-cov-21.179227_pt1 | contig 11666 bp, 3 predicted proteins | sample MGYA00581193_ERZ1674281 | MGnify/ENA primary metagenome ERZ1674281 (study PRJEB41354, sample SAMEA4873317) | human saliva metagenome | biome: human-associated habitat [ENVO:00009003]; feature: mouth environment [ENVO:08000002]; material: saliva material... | reverse complement strand
GCCTGAGTCAGGACGCGGGTGGTCTCCTGGAAGGAGGCCGCCGACAGCCAGGACTCGGTAGCCAGCGAAGCCTTGGTAATACCCATCATCTCGGGACGACCGGCAGCAGGCTTCTTGCCCTCGAGCAGAGCCTTGCGGTTTGCGGTCTGGAAGACAATGTTATCGACCAGCTCACCCGGCAGAAGGTCGGTGTCACCGGACTCAATCACGGTCACGCGACGCAGCATCTGGCGGACGATAACCTCGACGTGCTTGTCGTGGATTTCCACACCCTGCGACTTGTACACGCCCTGAACCTCGCTCACCAGGTGCTTCTGAGCCTCACGAGGACCGCGAATTCGCAGGACCTCCTTCGGGTCAACAGAACCGCTAGCCAGCTGGTCACCGACATGGACGTAATCGCCATTCTGCAGCTTAGAAGCCGCACGGCGCAGAACGGTGTAGGACTGGGGCTCAGAACCGTCGTCCGGGGTCACCACAATCTTGTAGGACTTCTCGGTATCCTCAATGGTCACGCGACCGGACACCTCAGAAATCGGGGCGACACCCTTGGGGGTACGGGCCTCGAACAGCTCCTGAATACGGGGCAGACCCTGGGTAATATCGTCTGCCGACGCCACACCACCGGTGTGGAAGGTACGCATGGTCAGCTGGGTACCGGGCTCACCAATCGACTGAGCCGCAATAATACCAACAGCCTCACCAATGTCGACCAGAACGTTCGAAGCCATCGAACGGCCGTAGCACAGTGCGCACACGCCGATAGCCGACTCACAGGTCAGAACCGAGCGGACACGCAGCTCCTTCACACCAGCCTTGAACAGCTTCTCGATGAGCTCATCGGAAACGTCAGCGCCAGCCTCAGCCAAAACGTTGCCAGCCTCGTCCTTCACGTCCACCGCGAGGGTACGACCGTGAATCGAAGTCTCAACGTCCGGGTGCAGGTTGCCGTCGGCGTCAACCAGCGGGAGCATCAGACCGCGGCGGGTGCCACAGTCATGCTCACGCACGATAACGTCCTGCGACACATCCACCAGACGACGGGTCAGGTAACCCGAGTTAGCGGTACGCAGTGCGGTATCAGCCAGACCCTTACGTGCACCGTGGGTTGCGATGAAGTACTCCAGAACCGACAGGCCCTCACGGTAGGAGGACTTAATCGGGCGAGGCATAATCTCACCCTTCGGGTTCGACACCAGACCACGGATACCCGCAATCTGACGGACCTGCATCCAGTTACCACGTGCACCAGAGGTCACCATGCGGTAAATGGTGTTCAGACCGCCGTGAGAGCTCAGGTTCTCACGCATAGCCTCAGCAACCACGTCGGTAGCCTCGGTCCAAACCTTAATCAGCTCCTGACGACGCTCTTCATCGTCAATGGTACCGATCTCGAAGTCGTCCTGAATTGCGGCAGCCTGCTTCTCGTAGCGCTCCATGATTGCCGGCTTCTCAGAGGGAGTAGCGATATCGGAGACGGCCACGGTCACACCCGAACGGGATGCCCAGTAGAAACCTGCGTTCTTCAGGTTATCCAGGGCACGAGCCACAACATCCATCGGGTAACGCTCAGCCAGATCGTTAATCAGGCTACCCAGACCCTTCTTGTCTGCCACACCGGTGAACCAGGGGTAGTCCTTCGGCAGAGCCTGGTTGAACAGGACCTGGCCAACGGTGCAGTCCAGCAGCACGGGGTCGCCGGGCTTGTAGCCCTCGGGAGCTTCCCAGCCCTCGGGAGCAACGAACTGGTCGCCGTCCAGCAGGATCTTCACCTTGGTGTACAGCTCAATCTCGTGACGATCCATCGCCATCAGAGCCTCAGAAACCGAGGAGAAAGCGTGGCCCTCGTTCTTCTGGCCATCGCGAGGAGTGGTCAGGTGGTACAGACCGATGATCATATCCTGCGAAGGAACGGCCACGGGACGGCCATCCGACGGCTTCAGGATGTTGTTCGAGGACAGCATGAGGATACGAGCCTCAGCCTGGGCCTCGGGAGACAACGGCAGGTGAACTGCCATCTGATCACCATCGAAGTCAGCGTTGAACGCGGAGCAAACCAGCGGGTGCAGCTGGATAGCCTTACCCTCAACCAGCTTCGGCTCAAATGCCTGAATACCGAGGCGGTGCAGGGTAGGTGCACGGTTCAGCAACACGGGGTGCTCGGCGATAACCTCTTCCAGAACGTCCCAAACCTGCGGGCGGAAACGCTCAACCATGCGCTTAGCGCTCTTAATGTTCTGAGCGTGGCTCAGCTCCACCAGACGCTTCATGACGAAGGGCTTGAAGAGCTCCAGAGCCATCTGCTTGGGCAGACCACACTGGTGCATCTGCAGCTGCGGACCAACCACAATCACGGAACGACCGGAGTAGTCCACGCGCTTACCCAGCAGGTTCTGACGGAAACGACCCTGCTTACCCTTGAGCATGTCCGACAGAGACTTCAGGGGACGGTTGCCGGGGCCGGTCACCGGACGGCCACGACGGCCGTTGTCGAAGAGCGAGTCCACAGCTTCCTGCAACATACGCTTCTCGTTGTTCACGATGATCTCGGGAGCGCCCAGCTCCAGCAGACGCTTCAGACGGTTGTTACGGTTGATCACACGACGGTACAGGTCGTTCAGGTCGGAGGTCGCAAAGCGGCCACCGTCCAGCTGAACCATCGGGCGCAGCTCCGGCGGGATGACCGGAACAACGTCCAGAACCATACCCAGCGGGGAGTTGTTGGTGGTTAGGAAGGCGTTAACAACCTTCAGACGCTTCAGGGCACGGGTCTTCTTCTGGCCCTTACCGGTCTGAATGATCTCCTTGAGAGCCTCGGCCTCAGCTTCCAGGTCGAAAGACTCCAGACGCTTCTTGATAGCCTCGGCGCCCATGGCACCCTCAAAGTACATGCCGTACTTGTCCACCATGGAACGGTACAGAGCTTCGTTACCCTCGAGGTCAGCGACCTTCAGGGACTTGAAACGCTCCCACACGTTCTCCAGGTGAGCAACCTCGCGCTCGTAGCGCTTACGCACGGAGGCAAGCTGACGCTCAGCGTTATCGCGCAGCTTGCGCTTCTCAGCAGCCTTACCGCCCTCTGCCTCGATACGAGCCAGTTCGGACTCAACCTCACGGCTAATAGCGTTCACGTCAGCGTTCAGAGCAGCCTCAAGCTCCTGCTTCTCACGGTCGTGAGCAGCCTGCAGCATCGGCAGATCCTCGTGACGAGCCTCCTCGTCAACGCTGGTAATCATGTACGCAGCGAAGTAAATGACCTTCTCCAGGTCCTTCGGAGCCAGATCCAGCAGGTAGCCCAGACGGGAAGGAACACCCTTGAAGTACCAAATGTGGGTCACGGGAGCGGCCAGCTCAATGTGGCCCATGCGCTCGCGACGCACCTTGGAACGGGTCACCTCAACGCCACAGCGCTCACACACAATGCCCTTGAAGCGCACGCGCTTGTACTTACCGCAGTAGCACTCCCAGTCCTTGGTGGGGCCGAAGATACGCTCGTCGAAGAGGCCGTCCTTCTCGGGCTTCAGGGTACGGTAGTTGATGGTCTCGGGCTTCTTAACCTCACCAAAGGACCAACGACGGATGTCGTCGGCGGTGGCGAGGCCAATTCGCATCAAACCAAGCGAAGATTCGTTGGACATATCGGTCCTAATCTCTTTCTGTAAGTTTCTGAAGACTTGGGTTTGCGGGTGGGAACCCCACAACGCATGCGAGCGCATGCGGGGTTCTCCACCCTAGAAGGAGGCGGTGCTTATGCCTCGTCGACGGAGCTGGGCTCGTCGTGGGTCAGGCTCACGCCCATATCTTCTGCTGCCCGGAAGCCTTCTTCCTCCGAGTCGCTCATCTCGATAATCTTGCCGTCGGTGGAGAGCACCTCGACGTTCAGGCACAGAGACTGCATTTCCTTGATAAGAACCTTGAAGGATTCGGGGATACCCGGCTCAGGGATGTTCTCGCCCTTCACGATAGCCTCGTAAACCTTCACACGGCCCGCCACGTCATCGGACTTGACGGTCAGGATTTCCTGCAGGGTGTATGCGGCGCCGTATGCTTCCAGCGCCCACACTTCCATCTCACCGAAGCGCTGACCGCCGAACTGCGCCTTACCACCCAGAGGCTGCTGGGTAATCATCGAGTACGGACCGGTGGAACGAGCGTGAATCTTGTCATCCACCAGGTGGTGCAGCTTCAGGATGTACTGGTAACCAACCGAAATCGGGTCCGGGAACGGCTCACCGGAACGGCCGTCAATCAGACGTGCCTTACCGGAACGGTTGATCAGACGGTCGCCATCGCGGTTCGGGTTCGAGTGGTCCATGAGGTCGAACAGCTCGTCCTCGTGGGCACCGTCGAACACCGGGGTTGCCAGGCGGGTCGGGCCGGATTCCTTCGGGAAGTTCGGCATGTGCTTGAGCCACTCGGGCTCGCCCTCAATCTTCCAACCCTGCTTAGCCAGCCAACCGGTGTGGACTTCCAGAACCTGACCAATGTTCATACGACCGGGCACGCCCAGCGGGTTCAGGATGACGTCCACGGGGGTACCGTCTTCCAGGAAGGGCATATCCTCGATCGGCAGGATCTTGGAAATAACACCCTTGTTACCGTGGCGGCCTGCAAGCTTGTCGCCGTCGGTAATCTTACGCTTCTGAGCCACGTACACGCGGACCAGCTGGTTCACGCCCGGGGGCAGATCGTCCTCATCGTTGTTCTCGCGGTCGAAGATACGGATACCGATGACGGTACCGGACTCGCCGTGAGGAACCTTCAGGGAGGTGTCGCGAACCTCGCGAGACTTCTCACCGAAGATTGCGCGCAGCAGGCGCTCCTCGGGGGTCAGCTCGGTCTCGCCCTTGGGGGTAACCTTACCGACGAGGATGTCGCCAGCCTCAACCTCAGCACCGATGTGGATGATGCCGCGCTCGTCCAGAGCCGAGAGAACATCCTCGGACACGTTCGGAATATCGCGGGTAATCTCCTCGGGGCCCAGCTTGGTGTCGCGGGCGTCAATCTCGTGCTCCTCGATGTGAATCGAGGTCAGCACGTCCTCAGAAACCATGCGCTGGGAGAGGATGATCGCATCCTCGTAGTTCAGGCCTTCCCACGGCATGTATGCCACGAGCAGGTTCTTACCCAGTGCCAGCTCGCCACCGTCGGTGGAGGGGCCGTCAGCGATAACGTCACGATATTCGACGCGCTGGCCTTCCTTCACCACAACGCGCTGGTTGTAGCAGTTACCCGGGTTCGAGCGGGAGAACTTCATGATCGGGTAGGTGGAGACAGAGCCGTCGTCGTTACGGACGATAACGGTCTTAGCGTCCACGGAGGAAACCACACCGGGCTTCTTCGCGAGCACGGAGTCACCGGAGTCCAGTGCTGCGTACTTCTCCATACCGGTACCAACCACGGGAGCCTCAGACTCCAGCAGGGGCACAGCCTGACGCTGCATGTTAGCACCCATCAGTGCTCGGTTAGCGTCGTCGTGCTCCAGGTAAGGAATCAGAGCGGTAGCAACAGACACCATCTGGCGCGGGGAGACGTCCATGTACTGAACGGCACCGGGAGCAACCAGAACAGCTTCGCCAGAACCATCGCCTGCACGGCAGAGAACCTCGTTCTCAGCGAAGGTGCGGTCCGGGTTCAGAGGCGCGTTTGCCTGCGCGATAACAACAGACTTCTCGTCGTCAGCGGTCAGGTAGCGGACCTCATCGGTCACGCGACCATCGGTCACCACGCGGTAGGGGGTCTCGATGAAACCGAAGGAGTTGATGCGACCGTAGGTTGCCAGCGAACCAATCAGACCAATGTTCGGGCCTTCAGGGGTTTCGATGGGGCACATACGACCGTAGTGCGAGGGGTGGACGTCTCGAACTTCCATGCCTGCGCGGTCACGGGACAGACCGCCCGGACCCAGTGCGGACAGACGACGCTTGTGGGTCAGACCCGCCAGCGGGTTGTTCTGGTCCATGAACTGGGACAGCTGAGAGGTACCGAAGAACTCCTTGATAGCTGCCACGACGGGGCGGATGTTCACCAGGGACTGCGGGGTGATAGCCTCAACGTCCTGGGTGGTCATGCGCTCGCGGACCACACGCTCCATACGGGACAGGCCGGTACGGATCTGGTTCTCAATCAGCTCGCCCACGGTGCGGATACGGCGGTTACCGAAGTGGTCGATATCGTCGATGTCGACCTTCAGGGAGATTTCCTTGCCGTCGCGTACGCCCGGGATGCTGGTCTCGCCAGCGTGCAGAGCGCAGAGGTAACGGATCATCTGGGCGATGTCGTCCTGGCTGAGCACGGAGGCCTCGGGGGAATCCAGGGGAACGTCCACGCCAAGCTTACGGTTCAGCTTGTAACGGCCAACCTTCGCCAGGTCGTAGCGGCGCGGGGTGAAGTACATGTTGTCCAGCAGAGCCTGGGCAGCCTCAACCGTCGGGGGCTCACCCGGGCGCAGCTTACGGTAGATGTCCAGCAGAGCCTCATCGCGGTCCTTGACGGAGTCCTTCTCGAGGGTTGCGCGGATGGAGTCGTACTGACCGAACTCAGCCAGAATCTTGGACTCGGTCCAGCCCAGGGCCTTGAGCAGAACGGTCACGGACTGCTTACGCTTGCGGTCCAGACGAACGCCCACCTGGTCGCGCTTGTCAATCTCAAGCTCGAACCATGCACCGCGGGAGGGAATCACGCGGGCCGAGTAGATGTCCTTATCGGAGGTGCGGTCCGGAGCCTTCTCGAAGTAGGCGCCGGGGGAACGCACCAGCTGGGAGACAACCACGCGCTCGGTACCGTTAATCACGAAGGTACCGGCCTCGGTCATCAGGGGGAAGTCGCCCATGAACAGGGTCTGCTGCTTAACCTCGCCGGTAGCGAGGTTCATGAATTCAGCCTTGATATACAGCGGTGCCGAGTAGGTTGCGTCGCGGTCCTTGCACTCCTCGACGGAGTACTTGGGGTCGGCGAACTCGGGCTCGGAGAAGGAGAGCTGCATGGTCTCCTGGAAGTCGCGAATCGGGGAAATCTCTTCAAAGATCTCAGCTAGACCGGACTTTGCGGGAACAGAGGTGTCACCAGCAGCCTGCGCGGACTCCAGACGCTCCAGCCAACGCTCGTTACCTACGAGGCGGTCGAAGCTATCGGTCTGGATAGCAAGCAGGTTGGGAACCTTCAGCGGTTCGTTAATCTTCGCGAATGAAATTCGGCGCGAGACGTTCTCTGCGCCGTTAGCGGCGTCATGGTTAGAGGTGCTCGAAGCGACCAAAATGGGGATCCTTCCACAGACATGTCTGTTAGCAATCAGCCTCCCGGCGACTTTACCGGCGACATGACGACCTCGGCCCCCGCATAAACGGTGCTCGAAGCTACAGATGTCGGACGGAAAACGTCACCTTCAGCCCGTGCCCACCGCTATATGAAGGCACAAAGGTTAGGGAAAGCGTAAATACTAACGATACAGGAAGAAATCTATTTTGTCTACCACACCCGAGGAGCGAGCGCAAACCTGACACAGAAATGTATTTTCCATCCCGAAGAAGGACCATACACGGATGGTCGCCGGTCGGTTCTCAAGGGCTCATCCTCCTGAGATCCCGCCCGCTACCGCAAGGAACCTAGCACTCCACCACGTTAACGGCCAGGCCGCCCATCGAAGTTTCCTTGTAACGGTGCGACATATCCAGACCGGTCTGGCGCATCGTCTCAATCACCTGATCCAGCGACACACGGTGCATACCATCTCCGCGCAGAGCCATGCGCGCTGCAGTCACAGCGTTCGACGCGGCCATCGCATTACGTTCGATACACGGAATCTGCACCAGCCCACCCACGGGATCGCAGGTCAGGCCAAGGTTATGTTCCATTGCAATCTCGGCCGCGTTCTCCACCTGTTCGGGGGTTCCGCCCAGCACCTGAGCCAAGCCGGCAGCAGCCATCGAGCTGGCGCTGCCCACCTCGCCCTGACAACCAACCTCGGCGCCAGAAATCGAGGCGCGCTTCTTGTACAGCACACCCACGGCGGCCGAAGCCAGGAAGAAGTCCACGATCGCCTGCTCACGGGCGGCCTGGCCGCAATGGCGGATACCCGGGGTGTAGTTCATCGCGTAGTGTAGCACCGCCGGAATGATGCCGGACGCACCGTTCGTCGGGGCCGTCACCACACGGCCGCCAAAGGCGTTCTCCTCGTTTACAGCCAGAGCAATCAGGTTCACCCAGTCAATCGCAAACTCCGGAGACTTGCCGGGATCCTCCACCATCAGGTCACGGTGCCACGCACCCGCACGGCAACGCACCTTCAGCGGACCGGGCAGATACCCCACACGAGCCAGAGAGGAGCCGATGCACTCCTTCATGACGCGATAGATATGCAGGATGCCCGCGCGCACCTCCTGCTCCGTGCGTAGCGAACACTCATTCGCCATCTTCAGCTGTGCAATCGACAGGCCAGCCTCGTTCGCCATCTCGACGAGCTCGGCACCCGACCCAAAGGGGTAGGGCGGGTTCGTGAGCGAGGCACCGCCGGTAGCTTCCTCGTCTCCCTCAACGATAAAGCCACCACCAATCGAGTAGTAGGTACGCTCCAGCAGTAGCTCCTCCCCCGCAAACGCGGCAATCTTCATGCCGTTCGTATGGCGCGGAAGAACAGTCAGGGGGCGCAAAGTCATGTCAATCTCACGGTAGTGCACCACCGGGCCGTACACCTTGCTCTCCTCGCCGCCGGGAGCATTCACTCCGTATGAGGAGGAAGGATATCCGGCCAGAGGCAGGGTACCGTCAACACTATTGCGCTCAATCATCGCTTCCGCAGCGGCGATATCAATCGTCTCGGGAACGAAGCCGCACAGCCCCTTCAACGCGGCGCTCATCGTACCGTGACCGGCACCGGTTGCGGCCAACGAACCGTACAAATCGATATGCACGCCGGTCACGCGGTCCAGCAGACCTTCATCAATCAGCTCAGCCACGAAACGATTCGACGCACGCATGGGACCCACGGTGTGGGAACTGGAGGGACCAACACCAATACTGAACAGCTCAAAAACGCTGATGTCGTAGGGAAGGGCCTCCGCCTTTTTCTGGGCGCTGCTGGGGGTGCTCTGATTAATCGCCACGTTCTGTCTTTCGAAGTCATTGCGCCCTGCGGGGCGCAGTTGCGCGGAATACCGGTTACCGAAAACTATCCGGCTCGGTATTCCACCTAATTCATATGAGGTAGTGATAACGGACAGTCCTCCTTGACTAACCGCTCTAATCCTAACGCACTTCCGAGGATGCAGAAACTAAGGTGAGGGTACGCCTCGGTTCCTCCTATCTCCCCCGGCTGCTTCGTCTCAGTTGCCGCCCCGACACGCGAAAGGCGCCGTGTCCTCTCGGAAACACGGCGCCGTTCACCTCGCGGAGGTTACCTCACGCAGTATATTTCGTTACTTTTCGCGCTTGTAGAAGGGCAGAGCCACAACGTCGAAGGGTGCGCGCTTACCGCGAATGTCCACGTCAACGGTGGATCCAAACTCCGAGAACTCGCGGTTCACCAGAGCCATAGCAATCGGGAAGCCCAGAGTCGGGGAAGGAATACCGGAGGTAACCTCACCAATCTCATTGCCCTCGGAGTCCACCAGCTTGGAGCCGGCACGAGCAGGACGCTTCGCCTGAGCCTTCAGACCCACCAGGATACGCTTAGACTCGGACTTTGCCAGCTCGGACAGTGCCTCGCGACCCACGAAGTCGGCGGCCTTCTTCTCCAGCGCAATCTCAACCAGGCGGCCCAGGCCGGACTCGAAGGGGGTGATGTCCAGACCCAGCTCGTGGCCGTACAGGGGCATACCGGCCTCAAGACGCAGGGAGTCGCGGGAAGCCAGACCCGCGGGGGTCAGGCCAAAGGGCTCACCGGCGGCAGCCAGCTTGTCCCACAGCTCAACTGCGTGCTCGTTCGGTACGAACAGCTCGAAGCCGTCCTCACCGGTGTAGCCGGTGCGGGCCAGCAGAACGTCAACGCCGGCGATGGTCAGCGGCACGGATGCGTAGTACTTCAGCTCGCGCACGGCATTCTCGTCAGAGGCACCGGCTGCCAGCAGAATCTCCTCCGCGCGAGGGCCCTGAACAGCAATCAGGGAGGTCTGATCCGACTCGTTGACGAACTCAACGTTGAAGTCGCCCAGGCGCTCGCTCATAGCAGCGTAATCGGTGTCAATGTTGGCCGCGTTGGGAACAACCATGAACTCTTCGTCGCCCAGGCGGTAGGTAATCAGATCGTCGATAACGCCACCCTTGTCATTGACCAGGATCGAGTACTTTGCCTTACCGACCTTCAGGATGGACATGTTCGACACCAGAGCGTAATCCAGGAACGCACCCGCATCCGGACCGGTCACACGGAACTCACCCATGTGAGACAGGTCGAAAATACCGGCACGAGTACGGACAGCCTCGTGCTCGGCAACGTCGTTAGCATACTTCAGGGGCATATCCCAGCCACCAAAGTCGGTGAAAGATGCGCCCAGCTTCTCGTGAACCGGGTACAGGGAGGTCTTCTTGGGGGACATTAGATTCTCCTCACGCACAGCTTTGTGCTGTTATTGCAATCATTGTGGTTATATCTCCCTCTCCGGCAGAGGACCAGGTAGGGAGCCTACCCCGCCCGTCTCGCGAGGAGACGGGCGGGGCGGGGTGAGCCCAGTGGCTACCCCTAGAGCGTCAAACGCTCCTTATGCTTCCAGGTCGAAAGCCTCCATCGGGGGGCATTCGCACACGAAGTTACGGTCACCGCCGGCACCGTCAATACGACCCACCGGAGTGAAGTACTTGTTGACGCGCAGGCTCGGAACCGGGAAGGCAGCCTGGGTGCGGGTGTACGCACGATCCCACTCGTCTGCGCTGACCACATCAACGGTGTGCGGTGCGTTGCGCAGGACGGAGTCCTCAACAGCGACCTTACCCTCGGCGACCTCGATGATCTCGTCGTAGATGGTCTCCATCGCTTCGATGAAGCGGTCGAGCTCTTCCTTGGACTCGGACTCGGTCGGCTCAACCATCAGGGTGCCGGGAACCGGGAACGCCAGGGTCGGTGCGTGGAAGCCGTAGTCCATCAGACGCTTGCAGACGTCCTCTGCGGTCACGTGAGACTTATCGGTCAGGTGACGCAGGTCCAGGATGCACTCGTGAGCGACCAGACCGCCGGGGCCGGTGTACAGCACCGGGTACTTGTCGTTAAGCTTCTTCGCAATGTAGTTTGCGTTCAGCACCGCGTACTGCGAAGAGTCCTTCAGACCCTGAGCACCAGTCATCGCAATGTACATCCAGCTAATCGGCAGAACGCCGGCAGAGCCGAAGAACGCCTGCGAAATCGGCAGTGCAGCGTCGTTGGGGAGCTTACCCTCAGAGTCAGCACGGTATGCGTCGCCGGGCAGGAACTTCGCCAGGTGCTCACGAACAGCCAACGGGCCAACACCGGGGCCGCCACCACCGTGAGGAATGGAGAAGGTCTTGTGCAGGTTCAGGTGCGAAACGTCGCCGCCGAACTTACCCGGCTGAGCGAAGCCCATCTGAGCGTTCAGGTTCGCGCCATCCAGGTACACCTGGCCGCCCGCCTCGTGAACCAGCTGGCAGACCTCAGCAACCTGCTCCTCAAACACACCGTGAGTGGAAGGGTAGGTAATCATGATGCCGGCAACCTTGGG
>ERZ1674281.215-NODE-215-length-11779-cov-8.774906_pt1 | contig 11779 bp, 10 predicted proteins | sample MGYA00581193_ERZ1674281 | MGnify/ENA primary metagenome ERZ1674281 (study PRJEB41354, sample SAMEA4873317) | human saliva metagenome | biome: human-associated habitat [ENVO:00009003]; feature: mouth environment [ENVO:08000002]; material: saliva material... | reverse complement strand
GAGGCCCACGATTTCGTTGGCGTAGCGCGTCTCCATGCCCTGGTTGCGCGCGAGCTTCACCCCGCGGATGACGCTGGGGTCGGTCGAGGTGACCATGCCGCCCTCGCCGCTGGTCATGTTCTTCGTCGGGTAGAAGGAGAAGGCCGCGAAGGTGCCGAAAGAGCCGACCGCGCGCCCGTGCAGGGTGGCACCGTGGGCCTGGGCGGCGTCTTCAAAGAGCATGAGTCCATGCGCGTCGGCAATCGCCTGAAGCGCCTCCATGGGCGCGGGGTGGCCGTAGAGGTGGACGGGCATGATGGCCCGTGTATGAAGCGTGATTGCGGCTTCGACAGCGGCCGGTGACAGTGTGAACGTGAGCGGGTCGATATCGGCGAACACGGGGGTCGCGCCTGTGATGGCGACCGAGTTCGCGGTGGCCGCGAAGGTGAAGGAGGGGACGATGACCTCGTCACCCGGCCCGATCCCGGCGGCGAGCAGGCCCAAGTGCAGGGCTGAGGTTCCCGAGTTGACCGCGACGGCGTGGGTTCCGGGCACGAGGGCGGCGGCAAATTCCTCTTCGAAGGCGGCGACCTGCGGCCCCTGGGCGATCATGCCCGTACGCATGACGGCGGCGACCGCGTCGATTTCCTCCTCACCGATCAGCGGGCGTGCGGGTGGAATGAAGGGCTGCATCACTGGTGGTCCTCACGGGTCTGGGCCTGTGTGTCGGCGGTGTTCGGGGACGAGGCCTGGGTTTCCTCCGGCGTCAGGGTGCCGTTTCGCTCGATGTAGCGGCGGCCCGAGGCCGGGCACACCCACACGGCTGTCCCGGCCTCGCGGTCGGGTGCAGCGTCGGGGTCGACGACCACGAGGGGTACCCCGGCCTCGCCGACCCATCCGACGCGGCGCGCGGGCACGCCGACGACGAGGGCGTAGGGGGCGACGTCGCGGGTGACGACAGAGCCTGCTCCGACGCTTGCCCACGCGCCGATGCGCACGGGGGCCACGCATACGGCGCGCGCGCCGATGGCGGCACCGTGCTCGACGGTGACGCCGACGCGGTCCCAATCCGACGCGCTCTTCAGGGTTCCGTCGGGGTTGATGGCGCGGGGGCAGTGGTCGTTCGTGAAGACGGCTGCGGGGCCGACGAAGACGCCGTCGGCCAGGGAGGCGGGTTCGTAGACGAGGGCGTAGTTCTGGATCTTGCAGCGCGCACCTACCCGAACGCCTTCGCCAATGTAGGCCCCGCGTCCGATGATCGTTTCTTCGCCGATACGGGCGTTTTCGCGAACCTGGGCCAGGTGCCACACGCGGGCGCTGGGCGCAACCTGCGCGCTGGATGCCACGTCGGCGCTGGGCTTGATCACGGTATCTCCCTTGTGTTGTCCTGTAGGCACGATCACGCACATCAGGTACGCCCCGTCAGATAGCAACACTATAGGCGCGTGGCCTGCCCTATGTGCGACACTGGAGAAATGCAGCAGCGCTCCGACACGTGGGTCATCATCCCCGCGTTTAACGAGGCGCCCGTCATCGGGGGCGTCATCGCGGGCGTGCGCGCCCTTTTTCCCCGCGTCCTCGTCGTGGACGATGCCTCCGGTGACGACACCGCCGCTCTCGCTCGCCGCGCCGGCGCCTACACGGCGGTCCACCCGCTGAACCTGGGGCAGGGCGCTGCCCTGCAGACCGGCTTCGACGCGGCCCTCGCCCGTGGGGCCCGCTACGTGGTGACTTTTGATGCCGATGGCCAGCACGATCCCGCCGACGCCGCGGCGATGGTTGATCGCGCGCGCAGGGAGGACCTTGCCTTCGTCCTCGGGTCCCGTTTCCTCGACGGTGGAGGCGCCCAAGTCGGCGCGCTCAAGCGCGCCCTGCTGCACGTCGGTGCGATGGCCGCTCACGCCCGCACCGGCATGGCGCTCACCGACACGCACAATGGCCTGCGCGTCATCCGTGCCGATGCCCTCGCCCACGTGCGCCTGACCCAGGGACGTATGGCCCACGCCTCGCAGATCGTCTCCCAGCTGGCTGGCTGCGGCCTGCCCGGTGCCGAACATCCCGTGACGATCTCCTACACGGACTATTCGCGCGCGAAGGGCCAGCCGCTGCTGAATTCCGTCAACATCGTCGTCGACCTTGTGTTGGGAGAACGATGAGCGCCTACCTGCTGATTCGTGTCCTTCTGCTGCTCGCACTCGCCGTCATCGCGTGGTGGCTCACGCGCCCGGTCTCCTCCGCGTCCTCCCTCGCGATGCGCCGCATCGGGATCGGCGCACTCGTCGCTGCTGCCGTTGTCGCAATCCTCGTGCCGTCCCTGGCGAACAGGCTGGCGCACGTGATCGGCGTTGATCGCGGGGTGAACCTGATAGTCTACGGCCTTGTCGTCGCGTTGATCGCTCAGATGGTCACCGCCTACCGGCGCGAAGCGCGCATGGAGGCACGTGTGGCGGCGCTCGCGCGTGCGCTAGCGCTGGCGGGGGTGCGTCCTCCTGACGAGGCAGTGGTTTCCACCGGCGATCACTCCCCTGAGACGAGGGATCCTCAGCAAGTGGAACACGCCGCTTCCCCACCACATTCCCCGACAAACACGACCGATAACGATATGGTTACAAGTGATGAGTAACATGAATCTGCGACCGATCCAGCACTCGGCTGTTAACTTTGGGCGCTTTGGCCTCCTGCGATATACGCTCACCATCCTGATGGTCGGCGCTCTCTTCGCCACGTCAACGGCGTGCTTCCTCTACGCCAAAATCAGTGCCGATTTCGCCGACCGAGTCGTGGACATCGGCGACTATCAGATCGACGGGAACGCTCAGGCGACCCCGGATTCGTTTGACGGCCGCGCCCTCAACATTCTCGTCGTCGGCACGGACTCGCGTAACGGCGACAGCGGCAATGTCGGTGCAGGTGACGAGGAGGAGGTCCCCGGCCTTCGCAACGACTCGACGATGGTTATCCACGTCAGCGCCGACCGCTCTCGTGTTCAGGTCGTGTCGATTCCGCGCGACACGCTGGTCGATATCCCCGCGTGTAAGCACCGCGACGGATCGACCAGCGAGCCCATCGAAGAAGAGATGTTCAACAACTCCATGTTCTACGGTGCCGACGGTGGTAACACCGACGCCGACATCGCGCCCGGTATTGCGTGCGTGAAGTCGACCATCGAGAACATGTCGGGCATGACGATCGATTCCTTCATGGTCGTGAACTTCGCCGGCTTCATCAAGATGATCGACGCCCTGGGCGGTATCTGGTTCAACATCCCTAATCACATCGAAGATGAGTCCGCTCAGCTGTACATCGACGCGGGATGCTGGAAGTTGGACGGCACTCAGTCGCTGGCCTACATGCGCTCGCGCAAGGGCCAGGGCGATGGCTCCGACATCTCTCGTATCGGCCGCCAGCAGCAGCTCATCTCCGCGATGCTTCGCGAGCTTCAGGCCAAGGACTACGTCACCGACTCCGGCGCGCTCCTCACCTTCCTGCAGGCCGCGATCCAGTCTGTCAACGTCTCCCCGAACCTGGGCGATGCCAGCGCAGATACTAATTTGCTGCTCAATGTCCTGTCGAAGATCGACCGCACGAACATCCAGTTTGTGACGATGCCCGTCGAAGAGCCCTACTGGGATCCGAACCGACGCATTGCTGCTGAACCGATGGCCCGCAACATGTGGACCGCGCTCAAGCAGGACAAGGCGCTGCCCGTGGGTACGACCTACACGGATGGCAACGGCGCGCAGCTGGTGGTCCCTGACCCGAAGGCTGCACAGGCCGTGCCCTCGCCGACGCCCTCTGCGGCCGACACTCAGAACGCCGGTCAGCCCCAGAGCACCACGGACAATACCGAGCAGTCGGCCTCCGTTGAGAACAACGCAGCCAACGAGGCTGCCGCCCAGAAGAACGCCGCCACCTGCCCGCCGAAAGACAAATGAGCACTCCTCCCTCGTTCACGCCCAACCCGAAACGACGCCGCCCCGACTTCGATGACGCGCACGTCATCGGCCAGGAGGCTCCCTCCGGCGCGCCCGTCCCCCCACCTGAGGGGATCGCGCCGCAGATGTGGAGGATTTCCGAGGACGGTGCCGACTCCTCGCGCCCGCTGATGCCGCCGACCCTGGATCAGCCCCAGCGCGATCCGTCCTCGCTGTTTCCGAGGCGTTCCGCTCCTACCCCGCCCCCGTCGTTCGCGCCGGGATCGGCCGCGCGCAAGTCGTTGCGCACGCGCCAGGCGGACTCGTCACAGAACCCGTCGTCCTCCCCCCAGGCGACGCACCCTGTCCCGACACCGTCGTCCTCCCCCCAGGCGACGTACCCTGTTCCGACACCTGCGTCCTCCCCCAAGGGGGCGTATCCTGTTCCGACACCTGCGTCCTCCGCCCGTCGGAGTGCGCCGGTTCCGAATCCGCCTGCCACGCCCGACGAGACGACGGTTGCTCCGAACCCGCCTGCCACGCCCGACGAGACGACGGTTGCTCCGAACCCGCCGTCCTTCGCGCCTGGCTCCAGCAACGCTGCAACGTCCCGCACCCCAGCGGCTCCCAGCTTCGCACCCGGTTCCGGCAACACTGCGACGCCCCGCACCCCTGTGGCTCCCAGCTTCGCACCTGGCTCCAGCAACACTGCAACGCCCCGCACCCCAGCGGCCCCCAGCTTCGCACCTGGTTCCAGCAACACTGCAACGTCCCACACCCCAGCGGCTCCCAGCTTCGCACCCTCGGGTAACGGGCCGCGCCAGGCGAGCGCCACACGCTCCCAGGCAATCCCCGACCCGGTCCCCACACCCGGCGCTACGCCGTCGCGCACCGCTCCGGCGACAGCTCCGAGGCCTCGACGCAAGCGCCGCCGACGCCTGGTCCTCAAGACGCTGTCTGTCCTCCTGGTCATTGTTCTCGCGTGGGGCGGATTCCTCGTGTGGGACGCGAACACGAACATCGGGCGCGTGAGCGCACTGTCGGGTGCCTCGGATACGGCCGGTACAACGTACCTGTTGGCCGGTTCGGACTCGCGTGCGGACGGTGCCGTGCAGGACGGCTTTGAGGGATCCGAGCGCGCTGACTCGATCATGCTGGTCAACATCGCGGCGAACGGCCAGGCTGTTGCGGTGTCGATTCCCCGCGATACCTACGCTGAGATTCCCGGCGTCGGCTGGGACAAGATCAACGCTTCCTACGCCTACGGCGGCCCCCAGCTCCTGGTCGAGACAGTCGAGAAGCTGACGGGTTTGACCGTCGATCACTTCGTGCAGATCGGCATGGGTGCGGTGCCCGACATGGTGGACGCGGTCGGCGGCGTGGAGCTGTGCTACGACCACGACTCGAACGACGAGTATTCGGGCCTGAACTGGACTGCTGGCTGCCACACGGTGGACGGCCCCACCGCCCTGCAGTTCTCGCGTATGCGATACCAGGATCCGGAGGGCGATATCGGTCGTACGAAGCGTCAGCGTCAGGTGATCTCCAAGGTCGTGTCCGAGGCTGCGTCCCCCGCGACCCTCATCAACCCCGCGCGGACCCTGCGCGTGGAGCGCGCGGGTTCCAAGTCGTTCACTGTCGATGAGGATTCCTCGATCATGACGGTCGCTTCTCTCGTGATGGCGCTGCGCAGTGCCTCGTCCGACGAGCTGATGGGCGTCCCGCCCATCGAGTCGCTGGACTATACGACCAGCGCGGGTGCCTCGGCGGTCCTGCTGCGTGACGAGACGGCCCCTGACTTCTTCGCCAAGCTGCGCTCCGGCAAGCTCACGACCTCGGATCTCAACCAGATCGGCTGACGTCCTCAGGTGCGCCCGAGCGCAGAATAAGCCGCGGCCTCGTTCCCTCATGACAGAAGGGACGAGGCCGCGGCCGTGTCAGGCGTTGAAGAGGCTCTCAGGCACCGGGTACCGTGATGGGCCGCGGACCTGCCTGCCAGCCTTCCCAGGCGGAGGTGAGGATCTCGTCGAGACCGTTGTTGGCCTTCCAGCCCAGGTCCACGCCGATGGACAGCGGGTCACCGATGAGCTTGGGCGGATCGCCGGCGCGGCGCTCGAGGACCTCGACGGGGAAGTCCCAGCCGATGACGCGGCGCAGGCCGTCGATGATCTCCTGGACGGAGGTGCCCAGGCCGGTACCGACGTTGTAGGTGTGGTGGTCGGGCTGGCGGCCTTCGGCGAGGACGTCAAGGGCGGCGATGTGGGCCTCGGCCAGGTCCATGACGTGGATGTAGTCGCGCACGCAGGTGCCGTCCGGGGTGTCGTAGTCGGCGCCGAAGATCTTGGCGCTCTCCCCGCGCTCGAGGCGGTCGAGAACCATGGGGATGAGGTTCATGATGGCGGGGTCGGCCAGGTCGGGCCAGCCAGCACCGGCAACGTTGAAGTAGCGCAGGCCGATCCACTTCAGATCCCAGGCACGCTCGCAGTCGGCCATCATCCATTCGCCGATCAGCTTGGTTTCGCCGTAGGGGTTGATGGGGTGGCCAGCCATGTCTTCGGTGACGACCTCGGCGGTGGGCATACCGTAGACGGCAGCGGAAGAGGAGAAGATCATCTGGTCGACGCCCGCGTCCTCCATGGCAGCCAGGACGTTAGCCATACCGCCGATGTTCTGCGCGTAGTACCAGGCGGGGCGCTTGACGGATTCTCCGACCTGCTTGCGGGCGGAGAAGTGGATGACGGCGGTGACGTCCTCGTCCATCATGAGGGTGGACAGGGTGGACCGCGCTTCGTCCGTGGCGACGTCGAGGCGAACCAGGGGCGTATCCCCGACCCGGGCGGCGTTCGAGGTGGACAGGTCGTCGACGACGACGACGCGATCCCCGCGCTGACGCAGGAGGCGGACAACATGGGCGCCGATGTAGCCGGCACCGCCACAAACGAGAATGCTCATGGCTTCAGGATACGACGGTGGGAGCGCCCGCGCCTACCCGCGCGGGGCTTGTGGGGGTTTGTCAGTAGTCCTCGGCGACGCGCTTGGCGAGGGCTGCGCCCTTGGCGCTGGCGACGTCGCGCAGGTCCTTCTGGAAGTTGCGCATGTGCGCGCGCAGACCTTCACACCACGGTCCTTCGCCGGCACCGAGGATACGGGCGGCGAGCAGCCCGGCGTTGCGCGCGCCCGCGATGGACACGGTCGCGACGGGCACGCCGGCGGGCATTTGGACGATGGAGTGCAGGGAGTCCACGCCGTCGAGGTGCTTGAGGGGAACGGGCACGCCGATGACGGGCAGCTCGGTGAGGGCGGCAAGCATGCCGGGAAGGTGGGCGGCACCGCCGGCTCCGGCGATGATGACGCGCAGCCCCCGCTCCGAGGCGCTCCTCCCGTAGGCGACCATGTCCTCGGGCATGCGGTGGGCGGAGACGACGCCGACTTCGCAGCCGATGGCGAACTCGGCGAGGGCTGCGACGGCGGGTTCCATGGTGGGCCAGTCGGAGTCGGAACCCATGACGACACCGACGAGGGGGGAGTCGCTGGTGGCCGTGAGCTGGATGTCGAGGTCGGTGGTCATGGGCGGTCCTTTCGGGAGGGGACGAGGCCGGGGCGCTCTCGCCATTCGGCCGACGGTTGGGTGGTCAGTCGGTGGCGGAGGTGCCGTGCAGGGCCTCAACGGCGGCCCGTGCGCGCGTCAGGGCCACGTCCGGGTCCTTGTCGACGACGGTGACGTGGCCGAGCTTGCGGCCCGGGCGCACCTCTTTGCCGTAGAGGTGGACTTTCGCTCCGCCTCCCCCGGCTTCATAGGCGGCGGCGAGGGCACGCGCGGGCTGGTTGTAGGCGGAACCCAGCAGGTTGACCATGACGACGTGCGTGCACGGGGCCTTGAGGTCGGTAGAGCCGAGTGGCAGGTCCAGGACGGCGCGCAGGTGTTGCTCGAACTGGCTGGTGACGGCCCCATCGATGGTCCAGTGTCCGGTGTTGTGGGGGCGCATGGCCAGCTCGTTGACGAGGACGCGCTCGTCCGCTCCCTCTCCGACGACGAACATCTCGACGGCCAGGACGCCGGTGACGCCCAGCTCCGCGGCAATGCGTTCTCCGATGCGGCGCGCTTCGGCCGCTGTCTCGGGTCGGATACCGGTCGCGGGAGCCGTGACCTCGGCGCACACGCCGTCCACTTGGACGGTGGAGGCGACGGGCCAGGAGGCAACCTCGCCCGAGGGGGTGCGCGCCAGCAGGGCCGCCACTTCACCCGTGAAGGGCACCAGGGCCTCGGCCAGGAGCGGGCCGCTTCCCCACCATGACTCGACATCGGCGGGGCTGTGGGCCACCGCGACGCCGTGGCCGTCGTAGCCACCTCGTGGGGTCTTGACGATGAGGGGCCAGCCGATGACCGCTCCGAAACGCTCCAGCTCAGCCGCGTTGTCGACGCGCGCCCATGCCGGGCAGGGGATGCCCATCTCACTCAAGCGCGCGCGCATCTGAAGCTTGTCCTGGGCGTACAGGAGAGCGGAGGCCGGGGGTTGCACGGAGACGACGCGCGCGGCTTCCTCCATGGTTTGGGCAGGAATATGCTCATGTTCGAAAGTGAGGACGTCCGCACCGTCGATGAGCGCGCGAACGGCGTCCAGATCCTTGGGGGCACCGACAGCCTTGTCGACGGTCACCAGACCGGTCGACCCATCCTCGGCCTCGACGAGGGCCCGAAGGTTAATGCCGAGCGCGATAGCGCTCTCCTGCATCATGCGCGCCAGCTGTCCGCCGCCGATGACGGCCACGGTGGGAGGAGTCAACATATCGCGTTCCACGCCTCCCAATCTACCGCTCTCCTAGAAGCGACGCGAGCGGCGTCCCATGGAAATGAGCGGCCCTTCGGGCATGACGCGATCAGGGTCCAGGGACGCCGGGATTGCGGCGACGGATATCGTGAAAACGGGGGGAATGTTGGACTTGAGTTCCAGGCGCCCGCCCATCGCCTGGGCCAGGTCGTGGGCGAGGGCCAGGCCGATGCCCGTCGAACCGTGTCCAGATACACCCTTTTCGAAGATGTCGGGTGCCAGGGCTTCGTCGATGCCTTCGCCTTCGTCGCTGACCTCAATGATAACGCCGCGTTTGGAGGAACCGGCGTGCGCCCACACGCGCGTCATTCCATCTCCGTAACGCAGGGAGTTTTCGATGAGCGTGGCCAGCACCTGTCCGAGTTTGCCGGCGTCGGCCAGGATTGGGCGCTCGGCCTCGTCGAGAAAGACGAGGGGACGGCCTGCCGCCTTAAACTGGTCCTCCCACTCTTCGCGGGCGGTGTTGAAGACTTCGAGGATGTGGATGGCCTCGGTTTGCCCACCGTTTTGGCGCTTGGAGACATCGAGGAGTTCGGAAACGACGTTGGTCATGCGCTCGACCTGTTCGAGGCAGGTGCGGGCTTCGGCACGCACTTCCTCCTCGGAGGAGATGAGTTCAATTTCCTCCAGGCGCATCGACAGGGCGGTGAGCGGCGTGCGCAGCTGGTGGGAGGCGTCGGCGGCGGCTTGGCGCTCGGCGGCGAGGCGTCCGGCCATGCGCTCGCCCGTGCGGGCGAGTTCCTCGGAGACCAGGTCGATCTCTTCGATGCCAGATTCTTCAACGCGGGCGCGCACGCCGCCGGAGCCGATCTGCTCAGCCTGTGCGGCCAGGTAGATGAGGGGCGCGGACAGGGAACGCGAGAGCGAGCGAGCCATGAGCAGGCCGATCAGCATAGAGCCGATCATGCCAGCACCGAACATGCCGCACGCCCACAGGATGCGGGTGGTCGCGCCCGAGGCTGAGGAGGTGAGCTGGACACTCACGCCGCTCGGGGACTCCGCAAAGGCTGTCATCGTGCGCCCGATCGGCTCAGTCTCGTCCGTAATGAGGTTGTGGCCGGGCACGAGAATACGGTAGCTGAGTTCGTCGCGGCCCTCATTCTGGTCGGCGACGAGCGCCGCTACTGACTCAGCGTCCGTGCTTTCGCCCGCCGCGTTGCGACGGTCGATGCTCTGAACGATGCGCTGGGCAGCGACTTCCAGGTCACGCTGCTCGGAAGCCCAGATAGACACCGAGGCAAAAAACGCGCCGGGCAGGCCCATGACGACGCACACGACAGCGACGACGGAGACAATCATCCTCACCGCGCGTGCGCGCATGGTGACCCTCCTTTAGCGACGGATTAGCGCGCGCTTTCGAATCGGAAACCCATCCCGCGCACGGTTGTAATGTAGTGCGGGTCGGTCGCGTCATCGCCGAGCTTACGACGCAGCCAGGACACGTGCATGTCCAGGGTTTTGGTGGAGCCGGTCGGGTCGGACCCCCAGACCTCGCGCATGAGCGCGTCGCGAGCAACGACGGACCCGGCCTCGCGCAGCAGAACGCGCAGCAGGTCGAACTCCTTGGCCGTCAGGCTCAGCTCCACGTCGCCGACGAAGGCGCGATGGGCTGCGACGTCCATGCGGATGTCCTGGGCGCGCAGCTCGCCTTCAGCGGGTTCTGCGACCTGACGACGCAGGAGCGCGCGCACGCGGGCGAGCAGCTCGGCCAGACGGAAGGGCTTGGTCACGTAGTCGTCCGCGCCCGCGTCGAGGCCGACAACCATGTCAACTTCGTCTGTGCGTGCGGTGAGAATGAGGATCGGGACCCGGTTTCCGGCGGCGCGGATCTCACGGGCGACGTCGAGGCCATCCATGTCAGGCAGGCCGAGGTCCAGAACGACCAGGTCGACGCTGCGCGTGTCGGCCAGGGCTGCACCGCCCGTGGCGTGCGCGCGCACGTCGTATCCTTCCCTGCCCAGGGCCCGCGCGAGGGGCTCGGAGATGGCCGGATCGTCTTCAACGAGGAGAACTGTAGTCACACTCTCATCTTAGCAATTCTGAACCAAAACTTTCACCTCTCTTGACCCAAAAAACGTGGGCGTCAGGAGTCAACGAAAGACGCTGAGAACGCTCGCGTCAGGCGACACGAGCAGAGAGCAGGTAGGGAGAAACAGGCCCAAAACCGCGCAAGTCTGCGGTCGGGAACTCCTCGAGTTCGTACCCTTCGCCACCCTTGCCAGCGGCGATCGCAGCTGCGGTGGCAGGATCGGTGAGTATCTTACCGACCGGTGCGATGTCCACGAGGCGAGACGCCAGATTAACGGTCGGACCGAAGACATCGCCGGAGCGCGAAAAGACGTCACCACGCACAAAAGACGCGCGCACGGGAAGCATTTCATCGTCGGCATTGAGACGCTCAATGAGGGCGGTCGCCACGCGCAATCCGGTGGGCAGGTCATCGGCGATGTAGAGAACGGCGTCGCCGATCATCTTGACGACGCGACCGCCCTCTTCGATGACCGCCGTCCGACTTTCTTCCTCGAAGCGCTCGATGAGGCCGACCAGAGCATCCCCGAGAATCGTCGAGGACGAGGTGTAGGACACCATGTCCACGAAGCCGAGACAACGATTGAGCGGGAAGCGGCTGTGACGCTCCTCGTGACCGCGCTGAGAGACCTCGCGGTCAAAGCGCGAGAGGGTGGCCTCGAGCTGACGACGCCAGGAGTACACGAACATCTCCTGGAAAACGTCGATGTGCTCACGCATGTGGTCGAGCACGTACATGCGAGCCGTCGTGTCGTCCAGCATGAGCCGACGCATCGAGTCCTCCACCAGGGCCTCAAACTGCCACAGGGCGAGGCGGTCGGCCAGGTGGGAGTTGGCGCGCAGGAGCGAGCGCGACGTGGCGGTGTCGATGACACCGGACTCGACGAGGTCGTGCCACTTGCCAAACACGTCGATGTCACGCTGGGAGAACATCTGTTCATCCGGATCGGGGGCCTGGAAGCCCAGGGCGATCCAGAACTGCAAGACGCGCTCGATCGGAGTATCCGTCGCCTCGGCGAGGTCGCGGGC
>ERZ1674281.208-NODE-208-length-11950-cov-4.379739_pt1 | contig 11950 bp, 8 predicted proteins | sample MGYA00581193_ERZ1674281 | MGnify/ENA primary metagenome ERZ1674281 (study PRJEB41354, sample SAMEA4873317) | human saliva metagenome | biome: human-associated habitat [ENVO:00009003]; feature: mouth environment [ENVO:08000002]; material: saliva material... | reverse complement strand
CGTCTTACTAGAAAAGGAGTGTATAGAACATGGCAGAGAAGAAGGAACAAGATGTTAGCAAGATTGAAAAAGAAAACCGTGAAGTTTTGGACAAGTTGGTTAAAGAAGGTAAGTTGCCTTCTTATCGTTCTTTAACGAGAAACGAACGTAAGAAACTGGACGAAAGCGGCCAGAACTGGTTAAAGACACCGATTAGCGACACACGGAACGCACTGGATGTACGTGAATCGTGCTATGACTGGATACTGGACAGCTGTTTCGGTGACTTTGACTTTGGCGATTTGCCTAATAACGTATGCCTTGCCTTTGCAGAAATTTGCTATGGCCTTACATACGGTAACAAGTTAGCCGAAAAAAACTAGTCGAGGTATGGCAATGGGTGAACGAAAAATCCGACTATTGCGACATGTGCAAAGAGTTGGGAAAAAACGTTGATTGTCATACATGCGAAGATAGACAGCCTTATTTATGGCTAGAAAATGAAACCGCCTTTGCGTTATGGACACACGTTCAGACGCAATGGCGGTTTTGTTCATATGGTGCAGGAATGGGAGCAAGCGTACCTATTCCTTGCGGCCTAGACTATACGGCAGTAGAAAGAGTGGCGGCTATGCTTGATATAGAAATGACGGCAGGCCTGTTATACCGAATACAAGCGTTAGAAGTGTACACCCTTGACAACATAAGAAAGGAAATGGCAGACAATGGCAAAGAATGACGTACAAATAAATATCATAGGCCGTGACCAAGCGTCAGCCGCTTTCAAAAAGGTATCCGACCAAGCCCAAGCCAGCCGTAAACAGATAGAGCGTTTCGGTCAAAGTACGATACAGGTCAAGGGCATACTTGAGAACGCCGCAGGTTACGCCGCCGCTATTGCAGGCATTGAGGGCATTGGAGCGGCGTTCCACCACACATTAGGGGAAGCATTCGAGTTTTACAAGACAATGGAAACAGGTGCTATCTCTATGGCAGGTACACTCATGACAATGGGTGAAGTGAACGGTAAGACGCTTGATTGGACTCAATCGCTAATGATGAGTAAGAAGTTAATGCTTGAGCTTTCCGACGCCGCTTTAACGACAGGTGCTAGTACGCAGGAAATCAGTGATGTATTCCGAGCCATGCTACCTAATGCGTTATCGGCAGGAATGACGATTAAGCAAACGCTATCTCTTGCGTCTACTCTTACCACAACAGGTAAGGCTATGGGCTTACAGGGCAACCTTCTTGCACGTGACGTACAGGATTTAATTTCGGGTAAGAACATTAGCCGTACTAAGTTGGGTATCATCTTAGGCCTTACATCTCAAGATATTGCACAAGCTAAGCAGTCCGCAGGCGGCCTATTCAACTTCTTACAGGATAGACTCCGTGGTGAAGCCGAAGCAAACAAGCATTACCTTGAATCATACGAAGGCCGTGTGAACCATTTAAAAGAAGCGTGGGCTAGAATTAGCGGTACAGGCTTATCGCCGTTCATTAGTCAGTTGACGAGTGAACTCACAACCCTTGCAGATAAACTTGTAGGCGTAGATATGGAGAACCACTCCGTACTAGGACTGAACAAGGACTTCTATGAAGGCATTCAAAATGCAGGGATTGTGTTTAGCCACTTAATTGAACAAGGTAAGACCTTTGCCAGTGATATGAGCGGAATAGTAATGCCCGCAATAAACGGTATCGCCGCAGGTATCGAATGGGGAGCAATACATGCGTCCGCACTCTTAAAGGCCTTCATAGGGCTTACCGTAGCACAGAAGATAAACTACTATGTGCAGGATATACGTACAGGGTTTACGGGAGCGGCTAACGCTATAACGGGTGCAACGGAAGCAGAAACGGCGTTAGGCCGAGCGGCACAACAGACACGTCTTGAATATGAAGCACAAGCGGCCGCACTCCGTCAGCGTGACCTTGACTATAATGCGGCTATGGCGCAACATGCCGCAGGTAAAGCCGTAACTATAACAGGCAGTGAGGGCAACCTAGCGGCTATATCGGCTATTAAAGCCGAGAAAGCGGCACAGGACGAACTCACAGCGGCTATTGAACGGACTATGGCCGTTAGGATGAATGCGGTTGATTTATCCGCTAGTGTTCAGTTTGAAATGATAAGAGCCGCCGAAGCTATTAAGGCAGGCGAAGAAGAACTTGCCCGTTCTATCATGCTTACGACCCAAGCCTATGAAGCACGGGGAGAAGTAGCCGATGTGGTAGTAGCCAATATGCAAAGAGCCATGCTTGCCATGCAAAACGGCGAAACCGAGCTTGCCGAGTCGATACTCCGTACAAATGCAGAGCTTATCGAACAGGCAGGTGCAGGGTATACCGCAGGCGAAGCCGTAAAAGCAGGTACAGTAATAGCTACTCAAGGACAAGCTACTCTTGCCGACGCTACAGGGCTAACTACCGCCGAGATATTAAACCAAGGCGTTGTATCAATGGGTACAGGCGTTAAGGTATCACAGTTAGGTACGGCAGGAGCAATGGCACAGCGTGAGCTTGCCGCACAGACGGTCATTTCTACCACGGCCATAGAAGCACAAGGCGTGGCAGGGCTTTCCGCAGGAGCTACTATTGCTAAAGGTATGGCAGTAGCAGGAAATGCGGTTAGAGGGCTGTTATCCCAAGTGTGGAATTTGGCAGGGGGATGGCTAGGCGTTGCTATAGCCGTAGGCGTGGCCATAAAAGCTATGCACGACTACCAAGCCGACGTAGCCGCATATGATAGCCTACATCAAGTCACCGACCAAGACGGCGTATCGTGGACACAGCACTCTAACGGACAGTGGGAACGTACCGACAACGTAGGAAAGTCAGGACTTGCACGTGACGCAGGCTTAGGCAATCAGCCTACAGGCGAGCAGTTAGAGTATCTGAACAAACAAATGGCCGACCGAGAAGAGAACTTGCGTCAGCAACAACTGCAAAAAGAAGCTAAGGAAATGAAAGATAGCTATATGCACATGAAAGAAGTGCAACAAATTGCAGGCATTGACGACTTAATGGACAGCGTACAAGGCCGTTTCTCACATGGCGAAGGAAGTGAAGACGCTAAAGAAGCCGCAAAAGCGAGCAAGGAAGCGGCTAAGCAGACTAAAGCCCTTGCTAGAGCAAACGAATCTTACGCTAAAACTATCGAAAGTAACTCTAAGGCTATTCGTGACGCTAACAATAAACTGTTAAACATCATCGAGTCGTTAGACGAGAAGATACTGGACGAAACGGGCAGTCAATTCCAGATTGACATGCAGAAGGCCGAAAACTTCTACAAAAAGACACAGCGTGAAATCGCAACCACGGGTACAGTAAACCTTAAAGGCTTTAATAAGTCGTCCTTCACAGGCCAAGCCGCAAGTGTTGGCGAAGCCATGATACAGGCTACTCAAGACTTTTTCGGTACAAAGTATTATTACGGCGGCGGTCACGGTGACGACGGTGCAAACGGCCTTGACTGTAGCGGCCTAATCAACGAAGCGTTCAAGAAGTTGGGTATCAACATCAACGGCACGAACGATACGTTTGTTGAAGCGGCACAAAGTGCAGGAGCGTTCCATGCCGCAGGTGACGGGTACACACCGAAACGTGGCGACATCATACTAAGTGATAACTACATGCACAGCGGTATTTACGTAGATGACGATACGTACATTGCGTCTAACTCAAGTGACGGCGTTGGCGAACATCACAACTGGAGCGGTGCTTTCAGCACGTCAGGCTACATTGATATGAATGCCCTTGCCGCAAGTGTTGGCGTTTCTGTTGCAGACGCTATTAAAGATACGCAAGCGACTAACTTACCGAACACCGACTCTATAGCGGTTATTAAGCAAGCCGCACAGGATATGGGTTTCGGTAATGTGAACCTTCTTGCGGCGTTAGCGGCCGTAGAAAGTGGCGGCGGCGATGTAAACGCCATCAACCCGTGGGCTTATAACAGCGACTCAGGCGCAACGGGTATGTTCCAGATATTGGACGGGCAGGACGTGGCAACGGCTAACGGACGGGCAAGCATAGCGGACTTATTCCCTAATTACAAGACCGACCCGTTAGAAAACGCTAAAGCGGCTATTACGATGTTCAACGACAAGTTAAGCGTAGCCGACGGTGACATTGATAAAGCCATTAAGCTATATGGTGAAAACACCGACGAGTATCTGAACAACGTAAAAGCGGCACTTGCTACCGTTGGCGGTGACGTTGACCTTACGCCTACTAAGCGAAGCACTTATTATTCTCCGTTAATGAAAACGGCGAACGAGAAGAACTTAGAATGGCATAAACTTGCCGTCGAAAAGGCGAAACGTGAACAAGCTATCCGTGTACGAGAAGCCCAATCGGATATAGACGTTACGTCCGCAAGCCTTGAACTTACAGGCGGTGAGGATGGACGACTTGCAAAGCTCCGTGCAGAACGGGATGAAAAGATAGCTAAGAACAAAGACAAGCTCCGAGATTATTACAAGGCTACAGGTGATAAGGAGCTTGCCGAACGGCAGATGTACGTACATCAGCTTGCAATTATAAGCGAATCGGAAGAAAAAGAACGGGAAGCTATGCGCAACATTTCCGAGGAGTACGGCAAGCACTTGCAGGCAATGGGCTATCTGAACGGAGAGTTTCAGGCAGAAATTGACCGTAAGAGAGCCGCAGAACTGGAACGGTTTATTGCCTACCAGAAGGAACAGCTTGAAACAGCACAGCTTACCACGCAACAGCGTATAGAACTGGAAGAACAGTACGCCGCTAAGATAAAAGAAGTCCGTGACCTTGAAGCTAAAACGGACTGGGGAGCGGCTATACAGAAAGGCATAGAACACATCAAGTCGTACACGCAAGACATCGGTACTGAAATCAACAACACGTGGGATAGCGTCACGAACACTATCGAGAACGGTTTCAGCAACATGCTTACCGAGAATAAGTCGTTCTCCGAACGTATGCGTGACATCTACATAAACATATCGAACTCTATCCTTAATATGATGATGAAAATCATCATGCAAGGACTTATCATGCACACCGTCATGAAGATATTCGGCCTACCTACAGGCGGTGCAGGCGGCGGCATAGGTGCAGGCGGTGCTACCTTTAATCTACAAAGCGGTATCGGCTACAGTGGTATCTTTGGCCATTATGCTAGTGGCGGTATTGCTAATGAAGAGTGGTACGTCGCAGGCGAACACGGTGCAGAACTGATACACAACAACGGCGGCGCAGGCTATGTGTATAACGCTAGTCAGACGGCAAAGATATTCGCAGGTGCAGGACAAGGCGGTGCAGGCACACAAGCTCCGCAGAGTGTTGAGGTCAGAATCATAAACGAAAGTGGTAAAGAAGTAAAAGCCAAGTCTAGCGAATCTAAATTTGACGGACGTAAGCTAATCATTACCACGGTATTGAGCGCAATAGGCACAAACGAAATGGGAAGTCGTGACTTCCTTAAAGGAGCGATAGCAAATGGCTAATCTCAAGTTTCCGTCATCTATCATTAGGCCTTCTTATGGTAGTACGGTTGACTATGAAGATATTAGCATTCGTTCCAAAATGGAAAACGGCGTTGTGAAGGCAAGACGTAAATTCACGAAAAGCCGTAAAACGTGGTTATTAAGATGGGATAGTTTGCCCGAAGCAGACTATCTCATCTTAATGCGTTTTCTTACGAACGAATGTTACTTTTCGGCCGTTCCGTTCGAGTGGGAATGTTTCACCGACGGAAAGACCTACCTTGTACGCTTTGCCGACAAGGAAAAGTTTGAAACAAAAGCAGTAGGCTATTATTCAGGCAGTATTACGTTACAGGAGTGCTAAGCTATGTTAACGTTATCAGCAATCGCAAAAGCAGAAAAGAACAGACTTGACCCCGAAGGCGTTTTTATTCTTCTGTTAGAACTCATCATACCGATGGAAGGCCTAGAGCCTATCAGAGTGTGCTACAACACAGAGGACATTACGTGGAACGGCCAGTTATGGCAGGCCTTTCCGCTAGAAATCGGGGAAGTTACAGAGGATAAATCAGGTAGTATCCCGTCTTTTGAAATACGAGTAGACAACACGAGCCGAGCGTTGACATCGTACATAGAAGCGTCTAACGGTGCTAACAATGCCGACGTAATTATACGAGTTGTCAATTCTAAGAACCTTGCGTCTACTGAACCCGAACTGGAAGAACATTTTAGGGTAGCAAGAACGAACGTCACGGAGTCGTGGGTAACAATGACGGTAAGCACCGAGTATAACCCTAATAGCCGCAGACCCATAGACCGCTACTCAAAGAACAACTGTAGGTATAAAGAGTTTGGCGGCGCACTTTGCGGCTATACAGGAAGCCAGTATAAGACCTGTAACCGCACGCTTTCCGATTGTAGAAAGCGAGGGTGCAGTAAACGCTATGGCGGCTTTGCAGGCGTAGACCAAGGCGGTATATACATATGATTGAGTATGAAAGTCTTATCGGCATACCGTGCAAAGACGAGGGCAGAACCCTTGAAGGCCTTGATTGTTACGGCCTTGTCATGGAAGTATATCGTCGTTTTGGCATTGAACTACCCGAATACTGGGCTAGTTTCGACGACGACGAAAAGGTATCAGCAATCATTCACGAAGAAATCAAAAAACCTATATGGAAAAAAGTTGAGGGAGAGCCGCCTGTACCGAGCGTTCTAGCTATACGGCTAGGCGTTCCGAAAGGCGTAATCAACCACACGGGAGTCTATATAGGTGATGGAAAGTTTATCCATTGCAGGGCTAAAACAGGCGTAGTCGTAAGCCGAGTAGACAGCCCCGCATGGCATAAAACGATAGAAGGCTACTATGTGTATGCAGGAGAGGAATAAAACATGATAACTGTAGTATTTGTCAAGAATCCGTTCGAGCCGACAAAAGATAGAGAGATACATACGTTCCTGTTCCAAGAAGGCTACACAGTCGCCGATTATGTAAGGCAATGTGGAAGCGAACTTGAGATGAAAGACGTGGTAATCTCTAAGAACGCACACACGTTTAACGGCGATAAAGAAGTACAAGACGGCGACTTTATAGTCTTTTCGCCTGTTGTGGCCAAGAGCGGCGGTAAGAATCCGTTACTTATTATTGCAACGGTTGCCTTAGCCGTCGTATCAGGCGGCGTTGGCGGCTTAGTTGCAACAGGCCACTGGGGGATGGCGGCTTTAACGTCCGCTACAGGATGGGCGGCTATCGGCGGCTATCTAGCGTCAGCGGCGGTTATGTTTATCGGCGGTCAGTTGATACAGCACGCCTTTGGAACGGCAACGCCTAAGCTAGGAACGAACAAAGAAAACCCTACTTACAGTTGGGGAGATATACAGACAACGCAAGGGCAGAACAATCCGATACCCCTTACCTATGGGCTAGTACGGTCAGGCGGTCAGACTATCGGCAAGTATTTGTATTCTAAAGACGACAAGCAGTATTTGAATTGGCTTGTATCCGCAGGCCGAGGTGAGCTTGAAATCACAGACGTAAGACTCAACGATAACCCCGTAGCGAACTATAAGGACGTAGAGGTTACTATCCGAAACGGCACGAACGACCAAGAGGTCATACCGAACTTTAACGACACCATATCGTCTAAAGTGCTAAATTATGAAATCCTTAACGACGAATGGCGTACCGACATAGTGACTGGTAACGCCACGGAAGGTATCATCTTTTACGTTGAGTGCAGTAACGGGCTTTATTACGCTAAAGACGACGGCAAGTTAGGCGACGCATGGGTAGAAATTGCCGCCGAGTATGCCAAAGTTGGCACACAAGACTGGAAGCAAGTACCTACTAGCCGCATAACAGGCCATCAGTCAGGAGCGTTACGCAAAGAGTATCGAGTCGATAACATTCCCGAAGGTGAATATCAGGTACGAGTCAAAGTAACGGGCAGAAGCCACGACCGAGATAACAGCCGAGCGTCTACCCGTATATACTGGACAGCCGTTGCAAGTATCGTATACGACGACTTTGCCTATCCTTGTATTGCCCTTATCGGTATCAAGGCTATGGCCACAGACCAGTTAAGCGGCAGTCCGACGCTAAAGTTTATGAAGGAACGTAAGTACGTGTACGTCTATAATCCGAACACACGGCAGTACGAAACACGTCCTGCAAACAATCCTGCATGGGCGGCGTATGACATGATACACCAAGCGGACAAGGTAAAAGACGCACGCAACGGCGAAGAGGTTTATATCGTAAGAGGTGCTAAGGCCGAGCTTATGATGTATGACCGTTTCGCAGAGTGGGCAGAGTATTGCGACCGCTTTAAACTCTACTGCAACATAGAGATAAACCAAGTAGGCGAGCTGTTAGAGCTTACGAACAAGTATATATCGGCTGTTGGTAGAGGGATGGTAATTCCTTTCGGTACGAGATTTGCCCCCGTATGGGATGGCCTTAAAGACGCAGTACAGATGTTCGGCATGGGTAACATTAAAGAAGGCACGTTCCAAGAGGACTTCTTAAAGACTTCTGATAGGGCAAACGCCGTGGAAGTTACCTTCACGAACAAGCAAAAAGGCTATCAGCAAGACACGATTAAGGTATATTCAGATACGTTCGATACAGACGAGTACGACAACACCACGCAGATAGCTTACCCTGCAATAGACAACATGGAACAGGCCTATCGAGAAGGGAAGTTTCAGCTGTTCTGTAACCAGAAAATGGTACGCACCGTTTCGTTTGAAGCCGATATAGACGCTATCGCCTGCACCGTAGGTGACGTTATTATCGTAGCGCATGATGTACCCGAATGGGCTACATCGGGAAGCATTGTAAGCGTTAGCGGCAATACGGTTGTATTAGACGCTCCGATTAATAATTACGACGCACAGAAGCGCTATATTTTCGCCTACAGAGCTTGCAACAATGACGTTAGGTACGAGGTAGCTTGCACCGTTAAAAATGTCACAGAAACGACCACAGAGGTACTTTTATCGTCGATACCCGACGAAGCTCCGCAGGCAGGAGATGTGTACGATGTTGCTAAAGCGCAGATAAAGAGTAAGAAGTTTGTCGTCCGTTCTATCTCAAGAGCGCAGGATTTTACCCGTAAAATAGAAGGCCTTGAGTACAACGAGGACGTGTTCAACGAGAATTACGACATTCCTACTATTAACTACTCCGACGCAGATAATCGTACCGCACAAAACGTTTCGAGGGTGATAGCTAATCACTACTACTGGACGAACAGCGACGGTACGAAAGAAGGCAAGGTTTCCGTAGCGTGGGATATTGACAGTCCGTATTCTAAGTTTATCGTATCGCTTTCAAGCGACGGCGGTCAGACGTGGGATACGGTGCAGGACACAACAGCAACGACTCTTGACCTACCTGCAAAGTATGACGGCACGTATACCGTAAAGATTGTCACAATATATGGCCTAACAGCGTCTAACGGCGTTCAGACGGCGGTTACGCAGTCTATAAACATATCCGCACCCGTAACGCCTACCACAAGCAGTGTGGCCTTTGTAACGCCGCCTAGCGACGTTACTACAACAGGTATGGAGCTATGGTTAGGTATTACGAGTGACAGCCCGTCTACTTATAAGCAGGACATCTACATAAGCGAAGATAACCAGACGTTCTTACCCATAGGAAGCGCCATAGGTAAGGCACACGTTGGTACGCTATCATCGGCTATATCCGCTACTGATACGACCATAGCGGTACAATCCGATGATTTTACTAACGGCGGCAGTCGCCTTATGGCAAACGTAGTTTGTATCGGTGATGAGTTTATCACATACCAAACAGCGACCCGTGCAGACAACATCTACACCCTAAAAGGTTGCGTCCGTGGAGCTTACGGTACAGTAGCGGCTAATCACGCCAGTGGCGTACAGGCCGTGGTGATAGATAACAGACTGTTTGAAGCCCCTATAAAGAAAGAGTACGCAGGCAAGAAACTGTACTTTAAAGTAGTACCGACTCCGCTTATTGGCGTTGGCACAGTAACGGTTAATGACGTTCCGTCGCTACCTTACACCATATCACGCTACTACATACCGCCTGTAACGGACGTGGTTGCGTCGATTAAGTACGCACAAGGCCAAGACAGAAACGCCAAGTATGATATTAAAGTCGAGTGGAAGAAGCCTAACATCTCAAGCTACCTTGCAGGCGACGTATGGTATAAACGAACAGGCGATACAGAGTGGCTGTTCGGGGGAAGCGGTACAGAACAGGTTATCATTCCGCAGGCGGTTGTAGGTGCAACGTATCACGTAGCGGTTGCTACCCGTGATAAGTGGAACAACACGAACGATAAAGATACCGCACCGAGTCGAGATATACTGGTATCCATGAAGTCCGACGTACCGAACGCTCCGACTAACTTTAAACTTACGTTCGGCGATACCGCTAAAGTATCGTGGGATGAAGTAACGAATACCGACGTTGCGTTTTACGAGATACGGACGGATACCGTTGTGGGTACAAGCGCAGGACTGTTGCTCCGCACCACTGATATACAAGCGTCTTTGACGCTTACCGATAGAAGCGGCAATCTTTACGTATTTGCACGTAACGTAATCGGTCAGTACAGTACGGGAGCTACTCTTTCGTACAACAAGCCGAAGCCCAAAGCACCTACTAACATTGAAGTCAAGGCCTTACAAGGCGGCGTTGCCGTAAGGTTTGCGGCTATCCCGTCAGGGTGCAAAGGCGCTAATGTGTACATCGACAACGACGTATTCTTCACCGCCACAAACGTGTTCCAGACGATACTACAGCCTAACGTGTATAACGTGAAGGTATCATACGTAGACCTGTTCGGAGAAGGCGAGATAAGCGGTCAGCAAGCCGTGACGGTCAAGTTTGAAATCGACAAGTCGCTAATAAGCCGTGAAGCATTAGGCCTTGACGCTATCGACAAAGCCATAGCCAAGATTGAAGGCGACGTTGGCGTAGTTAAGTCCGACCTTACAAGCACGCAGTCACGTATCACGCAGTTGTCAAACAGCGTCGATATGCGGATTAACAGTCTTGACGGCAAGGAGCTTATCTCACGAATTAACCTATCGCCGACGGGTACGAGAATCGACGGCAGGCTACTGCACGTCACAAGTGACGCAGTGTTCGACCAGAACGTCATTACGAAAGGCATGATACAGGCAGGAGCTATAACAGCCGACAAAATGCAGGTAGATAGCTTATCTACTATTTCAGCTACAATAGGCTTGCTCCGCACGTCAGCTAGTGGCGCAAGAACAGAAATTAGCGATAATCTCATTAAAGTATACGATAACAACGACGTATTAAGAGTACGAATAGGAGTGTGGGTAGATGATTAAGACGGGAATAGAAGTGTATAACCAAGCCAGTAACAAGTATCTTTCGCCCGACAACTCTATATGCCGAATCATAGATGTATTATTCATAATGTTCGGTGAAGAACCCGTTACAATGGATAATCATTTCGCATTTGAGAAGTATTTAGACGACCCCGATTATTACGAGAAAGCGAAACAGTCCGCAGTAGCCGAGTACCTTGTTACACACCCCAAGAGCGGAACAGACTATGATAAGTTGAGCCCGCAGGATAGATACAATGTTAGAAACCTTATGCAAAAATCATTTGTAGACCGCACCGCCGTGTGGAATCAGAATCAGAAAAACTCTATTGTTTTACATCAGTACCTACATGAAGGAGAAACACTCTTTCTTTCTACCGTTGGCAACCATTTGCGTGCAACAGCCATTGATACGCAAATGCTACCCGATGGCAGGGTTAGAGAATACAACGATTTTTCGGTTATTAAAATCTATTTTGAAGTGCCTACAGGAAACGGCAAAAGCAGGGATTATGCCGACATCGGCTTTAATCAAGCGACGCAGAAACGGTATTTATCAAATCCCTACTGGGGATACCTTATCATAGGAGCGAAGTGAAATATGGAACTAATACAAATTTCAAATGACGCACATAAAG
>ERZ1674281.202-NODE-202-length-12179-cov-74.914880_pt1 | contig 12179 bp, 5 predicted proteins | sample MGYA00581193_ERZ1674281 | MGnify/ENA primary metagenome ERZ1674281 (study PRJEB41354, sample SAMEA4873317) | human saliva metagenome | biome: human-associated habitat [ENVO:00009003]; feature: mouth environment [ENVO:08000002]; material: saliva material... | reverse complement strand
CCGGTCTGTCGATACCGATGTCCTTGGCAGTGCGAAAATCGCAAATCTCCGCATAGAAGGCGGCTAGTTCCGGCACCTTAATGAAGGTCCTAAACCGCTCTTTCTGAATGATGTCGTTTGTGATGGAGAACTCATAGTCGGTAGATTTCTTGGCAAAGACTGCAGCCCATGCATCGAAGCTATTGATACCTTGCTTTTCCAAAGCCTGTGGACGGAGGTATTTGAAGAGCAGATACAGTTCCGTCAGGCTATTGGAAATGGTCGTTCCCGAAAGGAAAGTGGCTCCCAAGTCCTTGCCGGATCTCTCCTGTATGGTGCGAATGGCAAAGAGCATGTTTAAGGCACGCTGTGAGCCATCGGGATTGCCCAAGCCCGACACACGGTCATGGCGAGTGTTGAACATTAGGTTCTTGAATTGGTGGCTCTCATCCACGAACAAATGGTCAATACCCATCATCTTGAAATCTACAGCATCGTCCTTACGCTCTGCGATACTGTCCTGTATGTTCTGTAACTTGGCTTCAAGCGTCTGCTTGCGCTTCTCCAAGCCTTTGAGCATCCCACGAGAGATGTCTCTTCCTTGTTGCCGCAACACTTCGAGGTTCTCTTCCACGGAGTCCAGTTCCTTCTCCATAATCGCTTCCTGTATCTCCAAGGCCTGCGGTATCATGCCGAACTGTTCATGCGTCAAGATAATACAGTCCCAGTCGTTGTTCTTGATGTCGTTGAAGATACGTTGTCTGTTCTGCTTGTTGAAATCATTCTTACCTGGATAGAGTACCTTAGCATTAGGATAAGCTTTCCTAAAAGTGTCGGCAATATCGAAGACGTTTGCCTTCAGTCCGATAATCATCGGCTTGTTTGCCAGCCCCAAGCGTTTCATCTCGTAGGCTGCTGTACACATGATGAGTGTCTTTCCCGCTCCCACCTCGTGGTCGCAGATGCCGCCACCATTGGTTTTGAGCATCCACACGGCATCCTTCTGACTCTTGTAGAGGTCGGCAATGCCCAACCTTCTGAGGTCAAGGTCGGGAAACGTCTGGTGCGTACCGTCAAAGTTGGGTCGCACAAAACAGTTGAAAAGACGATTATAACGGTCAGAGAGTTGTTGCTTGAACGTGTCAGGTGTACGTCCGAGCCAATCGACAAAGCCCTGCCTGATTTCCTCAATCTTGGCATTTGCCATCTGGATGGCATGTCCGTCCCTTACTTTGATAGTTTTGGTCTCTCCCGTAACCTTGTCCGTCACCTCCTTACTCTTGTTGATATCGGGAATGGTGTTGTGAAGTGCGTGCTTCAGGAGATTGATGCCGTCATAGCGGCGGAACTCTCCCTGTACGGCATACTTGTGCCAGATATTAGCATTCTTTCGGTCGCAGACAATGGAATACTCGTCCATGTTGGAATGGTAGGATACGCCAATATCCGTCCCGAAGAACTCCGAGGCGAACCTGCCATAGACTTTGGCAGGTATCCAGCGTTCACCGAGATTAAAGTCAAGGTCTGCAAATGGAATGGGTGTTGGCGTGGCTGCACGCAAGGCAGCAAGGCTCTGTTTGGCTTCCTCATGGTCTGGATGATCCAAGAGCCACGACTCGATACGCTCCGCCTTTTCTATTACATTGCCCGAAATGAACTTGTCCGCTACTTCGTAGGCATTCTCTTCTGGATTGAAATAGATGCGACCTTCCAAGGAAGAAATAATGTCGCTTTCCTCCATATCAGGTAAAAGCGAACTCATGTAGTCAAGTTCCACCGTGCCGTATTTGTTGAGCGATGCACCCAGTGCCTCCATCGGGTCAGCAGCAACGGTCAGTTCCGTGGTAGAAAAAGCCGTGGGATGGTCAAAGATGTCCGCCTTGATGTACCTGCCGTTCTCGGAGCGTTCCAAGAAGAGCATTTCCACGCCTGTGGCGTCCATCTTGATGATGTCGGTGTTCGCCTTCTGATTGAAGTAGCCCCAACAGGATACATAATCATCATACAGGTGGTTGAGCCTGCTGCGGTCTTCCCTGTCTTCTGCATGGTTCTCTGCCTCGTAGTCATAGAGACGATGATAGCACTCCCGTATCTCGATATAGGCTTTGAGACGGGAAAGCTGCGCATACGGCAAGTCCATCGGGTTAAAGGTTGGATGTCGCTTTAAGTCAGAAAGAAACCCCACCTGCCCTTTCTGCACGACAATGGAGCCGTCTCTTAGGTGTGAGTCCGGCGAAGAGAGAAAAGGGCGTGGTGAAGTGTCAAACTCTTTTCTGACTTCTGCTATCGGTTTTGGCTTGCGCTCCTCGGCTTCGTTCATGAAGTCGAAAAGTGACGGCTCACGTGAAGAGGAAGAAGCTGCTTTCCTGCTACTACGGGTACGCCGTTGAGGAGAGGTTACTGACTTTTGTATCTTGGACTCCGATGATTTCTGGGGAGCAGTTTGAGTTATAGGACGGCGTACCTGTGAAGTTCCTGAATTATCCTTGATTTCATGGTTCACACGGGTAACTTCTCTTGTCCAAAGGCTGTATTCCTCCGGGGCAAACAGTGACAGCTGCTCCGGTTGTCCGATGTCTTCCATGTTATTGTCCACCACCGGATGATGATCGTCGTCAAAGAATATTGTCTGTCCGTTCATCTCTCTTGGGGCTTCAATATCCGTACGGATTTCCTGCGGTTCCTGCTCGTATTGATGATGAAGCGTCAAGGCGGGAACGCCTTCGGGGGCAGGTTCAACGTTTATGGATGGTTGCTCTGACACAGATTGCTGTGGTGCAGACTCCGATGATGGTGGTTGCAATGGAGTAGTCTCCCCATTGGAAACGGTATTTTCTGTTGCCTGTACCTTGGTAATGGTAAAATCGTCCGGTTCTATGACTTGCCCGACATTAATTTCTGTTTCAGTTCCCAACTCTTCCTTGGATATCTTGATTCCAGAAGTACCGTTCACAGTCTCCTTAACCGTGTCTTCTGTATTTGTTACCGCTTCTTCCTTGATTTCCTCTGCCACCACTTCTTCTTTGGTATATTGTTCCCTGACGATTTCTTCCAACTCGGCTATCTCGTGCAATTTCTTAGGAGAGAAGTACAGGTCACGTTCAATGCCCAGTCCTCTTACTTTTACGCCTTCCATCTCATCGAGGGACATATTGCCAAGCTCCCAGCCGTAACCCATCGTGACAGCACCGAAGCCAATGCGGCTCTTAGGATCATATTCCAGAAGGTAGGCTGTGTATGCTCCCATAGGGAAGAAATAGCGTGCGTAGGCAACCTTATCGCCAATGAGTTCCTTTTCCGTGCTGTAAAGTTTAGGCAGTTGCTTTCTGATACTGTCGGGCATGAGGTTATAGGCATCGTTTATTCCCTTGTCTTCAGTCTTTGTCCTCTCTGTTTCTTCTTCCCGACTTATGGTAATACCCAACTTGCGAAGCTGTTTCTCCGCTTCTGCCTCTCGCTCTACCTCTGTCATCGGTATACCTGTTTCATATAGTTTACGGTCGATACGTTGTCCCATTTCAAGAGAGAGTTGTGTTCGGAGACTTTCTGCCATTTCATCAATCCCTCCTGTGAACCGATACTCCCATGCTGGTCTTCCATAAGGGTCTGTACCCATTATGCGCTCTGTAGCAATGGTGCGATGAGATATGTCTTTCCAATCTCCTACAAAAAGAGAGTTATGCTTGAAGACGACAGAAGAGCCTTCTTCCTTAGGAACGGAAACGGTTTCTACGAACTGCTGTTCAATTCCTTCGCCGATTTCTTTACCCGTCTGCTTCTGTAGGACGATGAGGTCACTGCCTACGTCCGTTCCTGCATTGTCTAAAAACATACCCGATGGTAGTCGGAGAGCGGAGATAAGGCGGCTGTTCTGCATGAGGTAACGGCGTATGGCTTCATTGCGGGGACTGTCCAAAACGCCCTGTGAAGTGATAAATGCCAGTAAGCCACCTTCCTTGATGCAGTCCAGACCTTTCACGAAGAAGTAATTGTGGATGGCACGTGTGGACTCACGCTTGAGAGTGTCCTTGCCTTTGCTATACTCTCGGTCATAGACCATGAAATCTCCAAAAGGAATGTTACTTGTAATAAGGTCGTATTTGTCTTTGTTTTCTAACTCTCCAATGGCTTCAAAAGGCTCGTTTTGAATGAAGATATTGCCTTTCCCATACGGGTGCAGGGCTTGGCTGATGCGGGCAGTAAGCAGGTCTTTTTCCATTGCATCTACAACTCCCGCTTGCCTTGCAAAGGTCTCTGCAAAGGCACCCATGCCAGCCGAAGGATCCAAACATCGACGTATGGGTGCATTTACAGAAGTGAGAGCATCGGCAATGGCGGTGACGATACGGGTATCGGTATAGAAGGAGGTCAGTACACTTGCCTTGATGCTCTCCCAATACCGCTTGGCGGTGTTGGCATCTACGGCTTCACGATAAATCATCTGTTTGAGCTGCTGGGTAGGCTCAAAGAGATTCTGCTCTGACTTGCTCCAATAGCGTATATCATCGGGGTTATCTGTGCGGTTGAGTACACATTTCAAGCCACCGAAGCCCTGATAGTTCCGCAAGATACTTTTCTCAGCTTCGGTGGCTTCGCGGCGTTCCTTTTCTAAGCGCAAGACCACACGGATAGCTTCCGTGTTGGCTTGCAGGACTTCTTTCTTATTGTATGCCATAGTGTTTTCTTTTAATAAGTGGAGGTAAAAAGGTCGGGAGATATAAGTATTACCTCCCGATCTATATCTGTAAATCTCCGTTTCTGTCGGGATTATTTTCCTCTTTGTTTTCCTTTCTTGTTCTCAAACTCAAAGGAAGTGGTGTAATCTTCACCCAGAACAAGTCGGGCATTGAATTTCTTGCCTGCCTTGCTGGTCAGCCCTTTAAGGGTAGACGTACGACCGGAGCTTATCAAGTCACGGATGTTATCTTCAGAGAGATGTATGCCGCAGACTTCACGAAACACGTAGAAACCACAGGTCTCATGTCTGCACTTGGCTACCTTGGCATAGATACCGACACTCTGCTGTCCGCATTTGGGGCAGCGGTATGCAGGATAGGACTTCTGATCAGAAGAAAGCGAGAGGAGTTCCTCGCAGATTGTTCCTACGTATGAATTAATACCCTGTGAGAACCTTTCAGATGGCATCTTTCCTGCTTCAATAGCAGCAAGGGCAAGTTCCCAACTGCCTGTCATCTCCGCATTGGCAATCTTCTTGTCCTTGACAATCTCATAGACAGCTAAGCCTTTCTCGGTAGGTATGATGGATTTCTTGTCCCTTCGGATATAATCACGGAGAATAAGCGTCTCGATGATGTTGGCACGGGTGGCAGGTGTTCCGATGCCGCACTCTGCCATTGCCTTGCGCTTATCGTCTTCCTTCACTTCCTTGCCAGCATTCTCCATAGCAGAAAGCAGTGTCGCTTCTGTATAGAGAGGCTTTGACTTGGTCTTATGTTCGGTGATTTCTGCATCGACAAGTGGCAGGATTTCACCTTCAGTCAAGTTCGGCAATGAAGACAAAATCTGTTCATCGCTATCCTCTTTCTTTTCTGCTTCTACTTCTTTACCTTTCTGTACGGCTTTCCAGCCCAAGGAGATTTGTCGGCATGCCTTCCAAGTAAAGGTGTTGATGTCATCTGTGAACCGCACCTGCATACGCTCTTCCTCGGAATCGGGAAAAAAGGCTTCTATGAAGCGATTAACTACCATTTGATAGATAGTTATTTCATCTGTCGACAATCCTGATGGTGTTTCACCAGTCGGGATGATGGCGTGGTGGTCAGTAATCTTTGCATTGTCCACAGAATGGCGGTTAAGTGGATTTGATAGTGGCATGCCTGTCTTGCGTAACAGGGTGGGGACTTCCTCGAAGACATCCTCGCTGATGTATCGGCTGCCTGTGCGGGGATAGGTCGTGATTTTCTTCTCATAGAGGCTTTGGGCTATTGAGAGGGTTTTGTCCGCTGAAAAGCCGTGGCGTCTGTTAGCATCTTTCTGCAAGGTAGTAAGGTCGTACAAGAGTGGTGGCGATGTATGCGTTACCTTTCTTGCGACCGATTCAACTTTAAGCCGGCTCTGACTACGAAGCAAGGCGAGAGCAGTCTGTGCCAATGCTTCACTCTCATAGTCTTCACTGCCAATGGCTTTCAGCGACAAACCCTCTTTTTCTGTAAGGACGGATAATTTCCAATAGGGTACTGAAGAAAAGTCACGGTACTCTATGTACCGACGGCAGACCATAGCAAGTGTCGGGGTCTGTACCCGCCCCAAAGAATAGCCTCCCTTGCGTGCGATGGACAGGGCACGGCTTGCATTGATACCCACCAGCCAATCGGCTTCGCTTCTTGCTTTGGCGGAGTAATAGAGATTGTCGTAACTGCTTCCCGGTTTGAGATTGGAAAGTCCCTCACGGATGGCTTTATCGGTGAGGGAGGAAATCCACAAGCGGTCGTAAAGCTTGTGACAATTGAGATAGGAATAGATGTAGCGAAAGATAAGCTCACCTTCTCGTCCTGCATCAGTAGCGACGATGATACGGTCCGTCTTGTCGAAGCATGAACGGATGGCTTTAAGTTGCTTCAATGCTGCAGGGTCTGATATATACTCCTTATCCTTACGTACCTGTCGTACCACTAACTGAAAGGGATTGGGACGAATGGGCAGGTCTTCAGCTTTGTAGGCAGAAAAGCCATAGGCTTCAGGCATGGCAAGGGCGATGAGGTGTCCCATTGCCCAAGTAACGACATAGCCGCAGCCTTCCATATATCCGTCTTGCTTGCTCGTTGCTCCTACGATGCGGGCAATATCTCTGGCTACCGAGGGTTTCTCGGCGATAATACAAGTTGTCATAGTCGATAATAGAATTAAGGGTTACATCTTACGTCCACGGGACTTCTTCTGCTTGTTTTCGTCCTGCTTTTGCTTCTGCTCGGCAGTAGGTTGTGTCTGTCCCGTTTTGAGTGGTTCTTTCACATTTTTGGTGGCTTCGTTAGTCTTGCCGTGGTTATTCACAGCTACCTGTGTCTTGTGTTCTTCTGCCACAGCTACGACTTTTTCCTTGCCGGTTTCCTGCTTCTTGTCAGGATTCCACTTGTAAAAACGTGGTCTATTCTGTTCTTTGTCCATACGAACGTACGCATTGAAAGGTTGCCCTTGTTTATCCACCATATTCTTTAGATATAGTGTACGACCGCTATCCAAGGCTTCACGCTGTTTATCTGATAACTCTAAGCCGCAAAGCTTATGGGGAACACCTTGCTGCTGTGTCTGTTTGTGTTCCTGTCGTTCTCTTAAACTCTTGTTGTCGCCAAAGATAAACTCAATGCCCTTTCGCTCGGCATTGACCTGCAGGGTTGCATTGAATGTCTTACCACTCTTGGCAGTCATTCCTTCCACCTTCACGGCCTTGCCTTCCACAAGTTCTTTGTATTGGGCATCAGAGAGCGTTACACCCTTGATTTCCTTAGGGATGTTCACACGGTCGGCACGCAGGGCTATAATTTCGTTGGTCTGCGGGTCGATAGATACGTAGGCAGAGAAAGGCTCTCCGTTCTTAGGTGTTACCTCAATGGTCTTGCCAAGATTACCCGTAGCAAGGAGTGGCTCCTTTTCTTCGGGAGAGAACTTGTAGCCCATATAGGGAAAGTCAAGCTGTGGTTCTTTTCTCAAAGGATGAATTGCCAAACCGATATTGCCGTTATCGTCCGTGCGAAACGCTAGGCGAGCTTCGGTGTAGATGGTAGTGTCGCCAATAGGTACGGCAATCGTCAAGAGATTGCTCTTCTGCCAATTGAGCATCTTTTCCAATTCTCCACTCTGCTCCAATCGCTCACGGGAAAGACCGAGATCGTCGAGCATCTTCCAATCCACCTTTTCAGAGTCGATAGCGGTGGCATTTTTCTGCCGAGGCAGATAGTCCTCAAAGGGAATGCCCATCTCAGCCAGTTGCTGTTTGCTTTCTGGCTTTTCACGGCTTTGTAGCAGGGTGCGCAGGTTGTCCACGCCCTGCTCCACATTGTCTGCCAATACCTTGTACAATCCAAAATGAGTTGGGTTATTGAACTGTTTGAGGAAGTTGGCCATGAAGTTCTTCAGCAGTCCGTCCTTGTTGTTGAACTTCAAGAATGCCGCTTGGTTGGCAGCGACAGCCTCTGTTGTTTTAAGGTTTCCCTTGTCGTCAATACCAGAAACTACGGAGAGTATTCCTGCTTCCTTTTCGTTCTTTACCTCCGTGCGGTCTTCCAAGGCCAGCACGTAATTGTCATTGTTATTTGATTCCATTGCTTGATAATTTTAATGATGAATACTGTTACCAAGCAACAAAAATATAAGTATATAAATAATGTGGAAAACTTTCGGGAAAGGTGGGAAATAAAAGGAATTTATGGGAAATAACCTATTATGTTTAGTTTATCAATAGTCCGTTAAAAATTTGTGGTTTACGAATCTTTCGTTTCTAAGCAACAGAAATTATGACAGAAAGAAGACATAATAAGTCTCTGAACAAGAGATGATTAGGTACAAAATACAACACAATAAAATCGGCTATCTCATTGAATTTCAGTAACTTTATAGATGTAAAAAAAAGACAATAAAGTTTATGCTGATAACCAACTTGATTAGCCGATATATGAAGCTCTGCAAAGCAGCATTTAGTGCTGAAGATGGAGCAAAGTTAAACAAAAGTATTCAAACAAACGTCATGGAAATGCTTTTTCTTTTGATGGTCATCCTGATATATACTCCTTATCCTTACAGATTTGTCGAACAGTAGCTGGAAGAAAGGATTGGAGCGGATAGGCAGGTCTTCGGCTTTATAGGCAGAAAAACCGTAGGCTTCGGGCATAGCAAGGGCGATGAGGTGTCCCATTGCCCAAGTGGCGAGATACCCACTTCCTTTTCGTCTTTTACTTCCGTGCGGTTTTCCAAGACCAGCACATAATTGTCATTGCTGTTTGATTCCATTACTTGATAATTTTTATGGTGAATACTGTTATCAAGCAGCTAAGTTATAGAGATATAAGAGAAGCTAAGAGGTCTTCTATAAAAGCCAGAAATAAAAGGAACATAAATGAACTTACTAAAAACTTTTTTTACGGAGAATGAACTTATGTTTATGTGGAACAAATTTTGCTAAGAAAATATATCATAGAGGGTATAAATAAACTCCTAAAGATCAAAAGTAACCTTGTCTACTCTCAATATTGATCTATACACAACTCTTTTATTATATTTTTTTGTTTATCTCAAACTACATATTCTTTTTATAGTATAAGTAAAACTGTCGGTATATTCTGAAAATCAGTTGATTAAAGAGCTATTTGCTACTAAGATTTCCCCAAGTTGGCGAGGTTTATTCCTATATTAAAAATTACAGGTAGACTCCATCTATTGGAGGAAAAATTAAATTCTTCTACACCCCCAAAAAAGATTCTATAGAGGGTATTATGAATTTTGCACTTGCTGGTGGAATTCACATAGTAAATATGTTCAGCAAAAAAACATAAGATTTTATTTGGAGGTTTCGTTTTTAATATGTATATTTGCGATCAAAAAGAAATTCTAACTCTAATAGTCTTATTTTATGGGTGCATTGAGAGTCATTATACTATATAAACATTTAATGCCAATAGGGTTGAGACTCTTGGTAAGAATGGGTTATGGTTATGTGCTTTGCGTTAAAGCTTTTGTGAGAAGTTTGTGTTTTTACACGCAACCTATAAACAAGAAAAAAGATGAGCCACATAATAATTCTTTAAAGGAATCTGTTATAAGATTATTGAGTGTAGGAGTTTTATTATTCTTCTTTGGCGTAACATTAAGAGCCCAGAATACAAAGGTTTTAATCTCATTAAAAGACTCTCTAAAAACAAGTATTAGTTTTGCGTATTGTTCCATAGTTAACGCAAATAATGTAATTGTGGCATCATCGTGGAGTGATGAAAATGGTAATACTTCTTTTCTATTACCCAACAACAATCGTTATACACTAAAAATAGCTTATTTTGGAACATTGCTTAAAGAGTATTCGTTTAATATAAATAAAGAGCAAGATGAACTTAATTTAGGTGTGTTTTACTTAAATGCTACACCTAAACAACTCAATGAAGTGGTTGTTAAGGGAAAGCGAATGGTTCGCAAAGCAGGAAACATAAAGATGTTTATCAAAGGAACATCTATAGAAAATATAGGAACGCTCATTGATGTTTTAAGAGAAACACCGCGCATAATAACACAGGGAGATGAAATTACTGTATTAGGAAAAGGAACACCACAAATTTATCTTAACGGAAGAAAGATAGACGATATTAGTGAAATATTAAATGTGAAATCGTCGGAAGTGAAGACGGTAGAGGTGCTGACAAATCCTAACGGACGCTATGGAGTGAATGCTACATCAGCCATAGTTATTACAACTTCTAATTATCATCAAGATGCATGGGGACTCGACTTTATGGAGCGAATGGGCATATATTCAAAGTCAAAATATGCGAACACACTCAATGCTACAGCCCATCTTAACTATTCGAAAATATCAGCAAAAATAAGAATTAATCATGCTTTTACAGAAAAAGCTTTTCATAAAGAAGATGTTTATGAGTATTCTGTTAGTGGATACGATATTAGTAATCGTTCGGTGGCAAAACAAAATAATATGCAACAAAGGCTTAATTTTTCTACAGATGTAACATATCGTTTTGATGATAAACAAAGTATTAGCCTTTATGTTAGTCTTAATCCAACCAACAATAATAGAGAGCACCTCTTTGGGAAATATCATCATAAGGAACAACGAGCTAATGATTTGACGGAAAGCCTCAATAGTTCGACAAAGACGCATTCTCCAAACATATTATTTAGTGGCAACTATCAACTGAGAAAGGCAAAGACAAAAGTAGATTTTTTAGGTTCTTATTTCTATATGAATCAGGCTGCCAATCGTTTTTTAACGCTCAACCATGATGTTAGCGTTTTTGAACAAAGTAGTGTGGCTAAGAACCTAACACTGAAAGGTGATTGTGAGCAGAAACTATCTAAAGTGGTTAATTTGCTTTCTGGAGTGGAATATGTTTACACACTACGAAATGGTATATATCGATCGAAAAGTTCTCAAAATGATGATTTTAAACAAAATCAATTTACGGGCTATATAGCTTTGCAAGGTCATATAAATGATAATTGGAGCTTTCAGACGCAATTGGGATTGGAAAACATTGATTTTAAGTATTTTCAAAATGGCACAATGGTTAAGGAACAAAGTAGAAATTCGTTACATTTGCTCCCTGCAATTAGCGTGTCTTATGAAAACAATAATCTTTCATTAGAGCTATCATACGACAAAAGCATTGATAAGCCTAGTTATAATCAATTGTCTTCAAATCACTTTATGAGTAATAAATATTTAAGATGGGATGGCAATCCAGCATTAAGAAACAGTTATGTTCACACACTTTCAACAGAGATAGCTTATGATTGGGCCAACTTATCACTTTCTTATTCAAGAGTAAAAGATGGATTCTTTGAAGTATGCACGTTGCTCAATCCTGAAAGTATGGTCATTAAAACTTCGCCAGAAAACTTGCCTGACTACAACCAGTTTTATGTAGGTTTATCTGTGAATCCTCAAATTAAGAAACTCGGAATTCTTGCTGATATAGGTATGCAATTGCAAGATTTAAAATATAACGGAACTTCTTATAACAAACCATTGTTTGCCTATTCCGTGCGACTAAACTATGCTCTTTCAAAAGACTTATCGTTGAGATGTGGACTGTCTGGACATCTTAAAAACGGAAGCTATGCAACTGGCGAAACAAAAGGATACAGTAATTTTGATATACGCTTAGTAAAAAGTTGGATGAAAGGAAAATTAATAACTCAAATCTACATGACAGATGTTTTTAAGGGAGCTTATGAAAATGTGGCGCTAAACACAAATCATATACTAAGACAAGATTACTCTCGTGGAGGAACAAAAGGACTTTTCTTTACAATTCAATATAAGTGGGGAAAAAACAGCAAAGGCAAAGATCATAATCTTTCTAAAGAAATGATGAGATTACTGCCCCTTTAATTTAGTTATTAACCATTTAAATGTTTTCATTATGGAACAGAAAAAGTTTAACGTGGGAATAGAAATCCCACAAGGAATGCAAGAAGCACTTCTAGGAGGTCAGGGAATCGAAGGTATTTCTGTTACG
>ERZ1674281.195-NODE-195-length-12473-cov-40.689161_pt1 | contig 12473 bp, 11 predicted proteins | sample MGYA00581193_ERZ1674281 | MGnify/ENA primary metagenome ERZ1674281 (study PRJEB41354, sample SAMEA4873317) | human saliva metagenome | biome: human-associated habitat [ENVO:00009003]; feature: mouth environment [ENVO:08000002]; material: saliva material... | reverse complement strand
CACCTCTGAGTGAGAGTGAGGAAAGGGCAAAGATGCTTATTGCAACAGACTACGCCCGCAAAAGATTCAAAAATATTGTATCTTTCAGATAATCAATAGAATAAGAAAGAATAAAGAATAAAAGGGTTACGACTTGGAAACGAGCGAGTTTCTTTCCTTCTCTTTATTCTGCAATGCTTCAACGAACACATTCTTTCAATGCACAAATTTACATAAAAAATGTGATTTATAAGGCAATGATATAAGAAAATGTTTTTTGGAAGAAAATCTCTAAAAAAACATTCCGACTGCACCAAACTCGCATTAAATATCAAATTTATGGCGAATTGTTCATTTTATCTATGCATATTTACTATATTTGCACTATGTTTGTAAATAAAGCATGAGTATGATAGACAAGAAGTTAAACAGAATTAAAGCTGTACTGGCTGATAAAGATAAGACTAATAAATGGCTGGCAGAGCAGTTGGGCAAAGATCCTGCTACGGTCAGCAAATGGTGTACCAATGCCAGCCAGCCCACGTTGGAGACCTTGCTGATGATTGCCAAACTTCTTGATGTGGAGGTGAACGACCTGGTGCGCCTGGAGGCTGAGAACGATTAACGAAAGGATACCTGAATATGATAAAAGACATAATGATTCACAATGCTGATGCGGCAGCGGGACAGAAAGAGCTAGAGGTGCTGAAGAAGTATTTCCCTCAGTGCTTCCATGCTGATGGCGAATTTGATATAGAGGCTTTCAAGGCTGCGCTGCCCGGAGGAACAACCATCACCGATGAGACAAGCGGTTTCAACTGGCTGGGCAAGAACTACGCCCGCATGCTCACCAATATGGACACGACGACGCTCATTCGTCCCGACGAAGAACATAATGCCAAGCCTGAGAACAAGGACAGCCAGAATGTATATATCAGTGGCGACAATCTCGATGCCTTGCAGCATCTGGTGAAGTCGTATAGCGGTAAGGTGAAAGTAATCTATATCGACCCACCATATAACACCGGCAGTGATGGCTTTGTATATAACGATAAGTTCAACTTCACAGCTGACGAACTTGCCAAGCGGTTGGACGTAAGTCCTGAGCGTGCTGAGCGCATTCTCTCTATGACTCGTCGTGGAAGTGCCAGCCACGCGGCCTGGCTCACCTTCATGTTGCCTCGTCTGTTATTTGCCCGCGATCTGCTGACGGATGATGGCGTGATCTTTATCTCCATCGACGACAACGAGCAAGCGAATCTGAAGAGACTGTGCGATGAGGTGTTTGGAGAGGATAATTTTATTGCGCAAATAATTATTCAGTCTAATAAACGTGGACAAACGTATAAGCAAATAGCAAAAACACATGAATACTTATTGGTGTATTCAAAAAGTGGAGAAGCCATTATACAAGAGTTCAAAAAGGAACTAACAGGCAATATTCAAAAAGATAATATCGGAGAGTTCTCGGAAAGGGAATTGAGAAATCGTAATCCAAAGTATGGAAGATTTAATCGACCTAATCTGTTCTATCCTATTTATGCAAATCCTAATATCAAAGATGAAAATGGATATCACCCTGTATCGGACACTCGCTCATTAGAATATTCTATAGAGATCTTACCATATAACAGTGAAAATGGTGAAAGCTGTTGGAGATGGGGTAAGACAAAATTAAACAATAATATTGAAACTTCTTCGATGGATAGCAATGTTGTTGCCAGAGAGAAGACTTCAGGCCAATGGGGTGTCTACGAAAAATACAGAAAAGAAACTTATAAAGCTAAAACAATATGGTTAGAAGATGTTGAGATCCCTAATGAAGGCGATGTTGACGACCAGATTTGGGATGAGACGGGAGTGATTACAGAACAAGGCTCTGTTGAATTGAAAAAATATGATATGGCAGACACTTTTGATTTTCCTAAGCCCACATATCTTATCAAAAAGCTCTTGACTTTAGGTTCTGATAGAAATTCAATCTGTATGGATTTCTTTTCAGGTTCAGGTTCAACGGCAGATGCCTTGCTCAATTTGAATCTGTTAGACGGATGCAGAAAATTCATTGCGGTTCAGCTTCCAGTAGATATGGATCAAAAATTAAAGGTAACTCCTATTAATGATAAGGCAAAAGTTCAAAAAGTAATTAATTTTCTTGATAAAAATCATTATCCCCATACATTAGATTATGTTGGCTTTGAGCGCATACGCCGTGCCGCCAAGAAGATACATGATGCCAATCCGCGCTTTACAGGCGACCTCGGCTTCAAGCATTACACGCTGGAAGAGTCCAAAGAGGATGCACTACTGTTGATGGAGAAGTTTGACCCTGTATCCAACAACATCACAACATTGAGTGTTGAAGACTTCGGCCTGCAAACCGTCCTGCGCACATGGCTCGTAGCTGATGGCTATGGCCTGACCGAGGATGCCGAGGAAGTGATGCTGGGCAACTATAAAGCCTACTGGAAACGCGACCATCTCTACATGATCAACCCTGACCATGAATTCAACGAAAGCAGCGTTGCAGCCCTGATGGATAAGTATAATGGTGAGCCATTCTCTCCTCACAACATCGTGATCTTCGGCTACAGCTTCGGCTTTACCCATCGTGAGGAACTGCAAAAGAACCTCCGTACACTGAAGGATGGCAACAAGACATTGACAGTAAACATAGACGTAAGATATTAAATTGAGAATACCATTATGAAATTAACAGTATCTGGTTTTAAATCAATCAGTCGAGTTGAAAATTTCGATTTCCGAAAGTTGACATTACTTGCTGGTATCAATAGTAGTGGCAAGTCATCACTCATTCAGGCGTTGCTGTTACTCAAACAAACATTTGAGTCAAATTCAATTGAAGTGCTCAATTTTACAGGAGATTTTATTAATGTCAATGAACCTTTGAACTTGATTCATAACAAAGACAAGAACAAAAGGCTTCATTATGTTCTTAGTCTGAAGAAAGAAGAAATAAAGAATCTCGATTCTTACAGTCTGTATATCCCAGATGGAGAATTGCTTAAAGAGTTAGACATTATGTTGGATTTCTCTATCAATAAATTCTTTAAGCTTGATTGCCTTCAATTGGATCTGTGGTATGGTAAAGAAGGCCGTAAGGAGTGTTTTCGCGTTTACAGCCCATCAACCAAAGATACCCATAGTGTGACTTTCTCAAAATCCACAATGGTTAATAATAATGGAGTCAAAAATAAGAATATTAGTACGGGCTACGCCCTTTCATACAAATATGGTTTTTTGCCCTTCTATGGTGAACGAAAAGATGAATTTATTTCCTTGACAATTATAAAAGATTTAAGTGATACACTTGAATCGCTCTTTAAGATAATAGACTATATTGGCCCGCAAAGAGTAAAACCAGTCTTGGCAAGAACATACTCAAAATTATCATATAAGAATGTGGGGAATGATGGCGAGTACACAAGATTCCTGATCAATGAGCATAAAGATGAAATTGTAGAGGGATATGATGATAAGCTATTATCACTTATCACCAATTGGATTGTAAAGCGCATGCATTTGGCTCAAGAAATCGATGTAGTGCGAGATACCAACAAGCGTTATCGTGTGATTGTACGCAATGAGTCGAATGTTAAGGTCGATTTAGACCAGACAGGTTTTGGCTTGAGCCAAATTCTGCCAATCATCACACAAGGATTGCTGACACCAATAGGTGGAACTCTTGTTGTAGAAGATCCCGATGCACACATGCACCCAAGTGTACAAGCTGAGCTTGTTAATTTCTTTGCAGACCTGATTGCTCATGGTAGGAAGGTGATCATAGAAACCCATAGCGACCATATTGTGACCCGTATGCGCCTGTTACTGGCAAAGCATGAGAATATTCATTCAAAAGATGTCAATGTCTGTTTCGTCAGCAATCAGGAAGGGCATAGCGAATATCTTTCTTGTGCATTGACGGAAAAGGGGTCGTTCTCAGAACCATTGCCTACAGGCTTCATGGATAGTCAGGAGAATGATTTCAAAAACATTATTCATCTGCAAATGAAAAATAGTTAGTATGGATTGGCAGGTAGCAATTGATATTAAAGCATGGAAAAGTGATTTTCATGTACTTGAAAACGTACTTTCATATGCCAAGGCTAAGCCATGGATAAAAGTGCTGTTTTCGGAATCACTGCATCAATTCATCAGTATCGATAACGAGAACTCATGGGCCATATATAAGATGTTTGTTGACGTGGCCTTTGAACCTTATACGGATAGGCCCAATGGCACTAACATGAAATACTCTCCCGACATCTCGAATGGGCTAAGCCAACAAGAAGATGAAGAAACGGGAAATGCGACCTATTCGATGTTGCACCATGGTGAGCCATCTCATAAGATATATGAGATGGCTGTTGGCAGGCCCAATGGTGCAACAGATGCAGGTCTGAGTTTAACAGACGGAACTTTATCAAAGAATGTGGATTTGATCATTACATCCAATAACCAAAGTCTTGAATTGTTTTTTGTTCAGAACCATCCAAAGTTGCAACAGGCCAAACATATATCTCAGCAAACGAGAAATTTAGGCAGGGGTAAAGTTGCTTCCACTTTCAAGGCATGGAACCCAAATGATGAGAGTTATGCGATAGAACTTTTGGACAAAGCGTTTGCAGATACTGGTTCTCCAACTTTGCCCCCAACTCCCATTTATACTTGGGATTCTCGAAATGAGAACTATGTAAAGTTCATGCATAGCGGGAATTGGGAGTATCATGGATATGATCTTGAGAATTTCAGCGAAGTTCCTTCAGAGATAAGGAAGCGTTACAATCATTGGAAAAAGTAGTTGCATGGAATTAAAACTCGAAAACAATCTCGCGCACCAGACAATGCCTGTTGATGGCGTTGCTGCCGTTATAGAGGCCTCTATACAGGAGCCAGCCAAGCAGAGCCACCAGAACCCACTGTTGAATCGGCTGCTTGACGGCGAGGCACTTCGCCTGGTGCGACAGAAGGGTAAGATTCTGGATAAAGCCACCAAACAGGGGGTGACGCACTATATGCTTTCGGACAAGATCAAGAACTTGCCCTATCATCGCCTCCTCGACATCAAGATGGAGACGGGTACGGGCAAGACTTATGTCTATACCCGAACCATGTTTGAACTGCATAAGCGTTGTGGTTTCAACAAATTCATCATTGCCGTTCCCACCTTGCCTATCAAGGCCGGTACTGCATCGTTCCTGAAGGAACAGGAGGTGAAACGCCACTTTGAGATGGTGTGCAACTACAATGCGGAGATTGAACTGTGCTTGCTGGAACCTCAAAAACAGCAGAAAAAGGGACGTCTGAATATGCCTTCCGCTGTAGGACACTTCTTCTACGGTTCTCACCATGCCAAACATAAGATCTATGTGCTGTTGCTCAATACGCAGCTCATCGCCAATGGTAAGTTGCTGACCCGTGAGGACTATGACCAGATGCTGGGCGAATTCCATCGCCCTGTGGATGCTATTGCCGACACAAAGCCTGTGCTGATTATCGACGAGCCACATCGTGTAGAGCGTGGCAGCAAGTCGTATGCCGCTCTTATTGAGAACTTCCGCCCTCAGCTGGTGTTGCGCTATGGAGCCACCTTCCCTGAACTGACAGTTGGCAAGGGCAAGAACAAACATACAGTGAAGGACTATCAGGAACTGATTTATGACCTGAATGCAGCCGACTCCTTTAATCAGGGCCTTATCAAGGGGGTTGCCAAAGAGCACCTGGAATTACCTGGTGGTAAGAAGGCTGAGAAGAAAGTGAAGGTGCTATCGACCGTAAAGGGTGACCGTGCCAACATGAAACTGACGAGTGCAGAGAATGCAGGTAAGACCTTCACACTGCATGTCGGCGAGAGTCTTGGCTCTATTGATAATGATTTGGAGGGCGTTGTTGTAAAGACTATCAGCAAAAACAGCGTCAGCTTGAGCAATGGTCAGGAGAAACAGGCCGGCGAAGAGTTCTTCCCAGATCAGTATGGCATATCCTATCAAGAGGGAATGATAGAACTGGCCTTGATGCGCCACTTTGAGATTGAGCGTGAGAATTTCTGTCGGGAAGGACTGCCTATCAAAACACTTGCATTGTTCTTTATTGACAGCATTGACAGTTTCCGCGGGCGTGAGGGCAAGAATGATGGTTGGCTGAGAAAGAAGTTCACCGATATGCTGGAAGCAAGAGTGAAGAAGGAACTGACACGTCAGAACACTCCCGAATATGAGACATATCTGAAAGCGACACTCGACAATATTGATGCTTCATGCGCTGGGTACTTCTCACAGGACAATAATGACTCGGATGAGAGTATAGCCAACGAGGTGAAGGTGATACTTCATGGCAAGAAAGAACTGTTGAGTTTTACGGATGAGGAGGGCAAGCCAAACGTCTTGCGATTTCTGTTCTCTAAATGGACATTGAAGGAAGGATGGGACAACCCGAACGTGTTTACCATCTGTAAGCTGCGTTCAAGTGGATCTGAGATCAGTAAGCTACAGGAGGTGGGGCGTGGATTGCGTCTGCCTGTTGACAGTGCCGGAAACCGCATCAGCGATTCTTCCTTTATGCTCAACTACATAGTAGATTTCACGGAGAAGGACTTTGCCAATAAGCTGGTTGCTGAAATCAATGGTGGACTTGACGCCGACCAGAAGAGTCTGCTTTCAATTACTGAAGAAGATATCATCAAGGTTGCCGAGAAACGCAATGTCGATGTCAACAAGTTCTTTATTGAACTGATGACTAAGGGGTATATCGAATTTAACAGGAAGGTGAAACCTGAGAAGTTTGATGATCTGCTGATTGAATATCCAGAGTTCAGGGATGTAACAGGCGGTGTGAATGCCAATCGTATCATCAACCGCAACAGCAATCGTAATGACAAGGTTCATATTCGTGAGGCAAGATTTGAGGAACTGCGAGAGCTATGGGCACAGCTGAACAGAAAGTACATTCTATACTTTGACAAGGCGATAGACAAAAAGGTAGAATCTGAACTGCCTTCTATCATCAAGAACAAGCATGTGTTCTCTCTTCAGACTGTAGAGTCATCCCGTAAGGTTCTGGAGTTTGAGGGAAATGTGGCCGTAGCCAATGAAGGCACTCATGCAGAACTTACATTGTATAACCGCCATTATGGCTATAATGAGTTCCTGAAGCGAGCCTCAAGAAACACTAATGTTCCAGTTCATATCCTACATAAGGCTATATGTGAAGCTGGCAATAGTGGTTATCCACTCACCAACGAAATGTTTAATGACAGTTCGTTGACCAGATTGATAGGTGTTGTAGATGACTGGAAATGTGACCAGCTTGTTTGTTTTGTGCGTTACAAGCAGGCCAACTACACAGTAAAGGAAACCAAGCTCACCAATGCTGATGGCACTGTCAAGGATGAAGTCGTTCAGGCATATATTGGCAATAAGAGCATACCAGGCGAACCACCTGTCAAGTACCTCTATGATGCTTATGCTCATGACTCTGGTTTGGAACTACAGAATATCAAAACAGAGATAGACGAAGTCATTGTATATGGCAAGATTCCATCGCACAGCATCTGTATTCCCACTGTGGCATCAAGCAACTATAGTCCTGACTTCATGTATGTGGTAAAGAAGGCGGATGGAACCAAGGAACTGAATATCGTGATTGAGACGAAAGCTTACGATAAGGAGTCAAACATCTCTCCGGATGAAGATACCAAGATTTCTTGTGCCGAGGAGTTCTTCAAGGCCATGACAGCAAATGGTTACACTGTCCACTTCCGGAAGCAGATAAACAGCACAGGTGTCAAGAACATCATTGATGAGCTGGTGAAAAGTTAATTCTTAAGCCATCAGCGAAATAATAACGTTTAAAAAGTTGAATTTATAATAACAGGAACTGTATGAAAAAATCATTTCTTATTTTTCTAATGATAGTATCATCCATCACCATGTTTGCTCAAACCAAGAAATACTATTGCGAAGTCAAGGGGATTGAGAAAGAACTATCATCGGGTCTAAAAATTGTTTTTGATTTTGGAAATAATCCCGTGTATTCTGCATGGGGTGGACTTAAAAGTAAACAACAATTGGTTGATGAAGAAGGAGAAGAGATCCCATTTAACAGTATGGTTGATGCAGGCAATTACATGTCTGACAAAGGTTGGACTTTCGTTCAGGCATATACCTCTGTTTATGGTTCTCAGGCTATCGTTCATTGGATATTCTGTAAGGAAGCAACAAATCCAAATGAAGCCGTCAAAGGGATAATGACCAAAGATGAATACAATAAAACAAAGAAAAAAGATAGAAATTCTAGATAAGATAAACATTCTTAGTCATTAAAATGTTGCTTTATAGAACCAAATACTTTTAAATAGTCTCCTCATCGGGCAATCTGCTGCAAAAAATGCTTGGGGGAATATAATCCCATCACACAATCCTTATCTCTCTCGATAGTCAATGGTTAAACTCACCGTCTGTTCTTGTAAGATGGTGAGTTCTTTTGTCAGCAGGATAAGTTCATGTAACAACGCCTTTACACTTTTCTCTGCCGTATAAAGGTGCATCAGACGTACCACCTGATTGTAGTTCACTCCAATTTTATGTACTTGGGCTGTAAGTTCAGAGAGCTTGCGATAATACTCCACGGCGGACTTGTCCACCGTTATCACCTTGAAATGCTCCCCCAATAATCTTGCACGCACGAAATCGGACTTGGATTTTGAACCAGACCTGTGATAGAGGTCTATCACTCGTATTTGGTCTTTCGGGTCTGGTAAACGGACGTGCCAATCGTCCCACTTATCGGGCATATCACCATACTTTTTCGCTACTCTTTTCCTTGATTTATCGCTTGCCATATTCTCTTATTTTTGTTCTTCTAATCACGACTTCGGAGTGATTTAATCCCCCTTTCGGGGCAAGGGTCTTTGTGGTACAAACGGCAGTTTGTGTCACAAAGACACACCTTGCTGATGTAGAAAATGGGATTATAAGCCCCTGCTGTGTTACTGCATTCATTGAATACAGTAACTCGGCGTAGGCTTGCATTCGAGGAATGCAGTACTTCAGAGTTTCCGCCATCTTTCCACATCATCTTTGTATTGGTTGAGATGTTCTCGAAGCACCTGCTCCACATATCCTGAAACGCTTGCTCCCTGCTCACCGATTTTCCTCACCACGAAGTCCAACTTTCGTTGAGTTTCCTCTGATACATACACGGCTTTGCGGTGGCTGTTGCGAAAGGGCTGGAGATATTTCCCCTGAAACTCGGATAATTGCTTCCTGTCCCTTGTTTTTCCCATTCGTTGATGATTCTCTTCGGTAGAAGTAGCCCTCTCCGTTGGTGACAACTCTGTTTCTTGATAGGACGGTTGAGAATAGTCCTTGTGACTCTCCTTGTCATTTTGTTCCTCAACTTTAACAGGCTCAAATCTTTTCTTTTCCTCTTCATAATCTACGGGCTGGTCAAAATCGGGCAATTCCTCGGGCTTGCGGAGTTTTACGCCATAATTTCCTATATCTCTGATGGCTTGCTCTAAAACGGCTTTTCTCTTTTCATCTATGGTCGGCATGGCTTCTTGTGTATTGGGTAATAATGTCTTTCGAGCATGGCTTGTATGTCGCTCTGCCTATAGAGTATCTTGCCGCCGATTTTACAGTAGGCAATCGTACCGTTGTCCCGATAGTCCTGAAGTGTACGGGTACTCAGCCGTAAGAGTTTACAAACTTCTTCGCCTGTAAGATAAACCTCTCCGCCTAACATCGGACGGGCTGTGGAACAATAACGCTCCAGTTTCTTCAAAGTACCCTCCATCAACTGTGCAAACATCTGCATTTGAGGGTCTTGCTGTGTAATGATTTCTTTCTCTTCCATAGTTCATTCTGTGTTTGATTTCATTCATTGTTTGCATTCAGTAAATCTGCGATATCGCTCTCCTTATAATAGCATTTATGCCCAATGATGGAGAAGAGGGTGTGTCAAAATTGATACATCCTCTTTTTTACTCTCCCTTTACCTTGTCTACCACATAATTCGTTATTTACTGCAGCTATGCTGCTAATTTCATATAAAATGATTTATAGGGCTTTAAATAGCCTATATAAACTTGTATAAAGCATCTGAAGGTGACTAAAAGTAGCTCCATAACGGCTTTTAGTTCCTTGAGATTGGTTTTTCTACACATTTTCCCTATGTTAAAGGCAATAGCAAAGAAGGCAAAGTCCATATTGACCTTGTCTTTTCCAAAATGCCTAAACCTCTTATAGGCTTTATTATATTTTGTTTGTCCAAAAACAGCTTCAGGTTCTATGCACCTTCGTCCTCGATGCTTGATGCCTTCTTCCGAGGTCAGTAGTTCCCGTGCCTTTTGTTTATAGTGCTGTAGTTGATGGTTTACTTCTATAATTCTGTTCCCTCTTGCCTTAAAACATGAGCCTCTCAACGGACAACCATCACAGCGTTCTGCCTGATAACGTACGCTGTAAGTAACGAATCCATTAGAGGTTAGGGAACGCTTCATACCTATACGCTTCATATGCTGTCCCATAGGGCAGACGTAGAAATCCTGTTCCTTATTATAATAAAGGCTTGCGGGACTGAATGGGTTAGGTGTGTAGCGTGGACGCTGCTCTTTATGGAAGTAGTTATACTTCACATAGGCTTCCATATTATGTACGTCCATGAACAGATAGTTCTCCTCGGAGCCATACCCTGAATCGGCTACGACTGTCTTGGCATAACGATGATAGCGTGATTTGAAAGACTCCAAGAAAGAAGAAAGTGTGAGCGTGTCTGTACGGTTAGCATAGAGTGCAAAGTCGGTGATAAACTGGTTCTCAGTTGCTATCTGCAGATTATATCCAGGCTTAGTCTGTCCGTTCCGCATAGCATCCTCCTTCATGTGCATAAACGTGGCATCAGGGTCGGTCTTGCTGTAGGAGTTTCTCTCTCCCATAACCTCAAGGTGTTGGTCATACTCCTGGAGTTTATTACGTTTCTTCTCTAGCTCTTTAAGCTGTTTTTTCTTGGTTCTAACAGCCTGCTTCTCTTCTTTTGTCTTAGGCTCAGGGGCTGATTCCAAAGACTTGTTCAATTCCTCGGATATCTCATCGAGCAGAGCTGCAGTAAACTCGACACCTTCTGTCTTAGCGGCATTGTCCTGCGCTATGACATCATCAACCTGAAGCAAGAGTGTGCGTATTTGTTCCTGCAACTTGGCGCGGTTCTTTTCCACGGTTCTCTTCCAAACGAAGGTATACTTGTTGGCTTTCGATTCTATCTTTGTGCCGTCAATATATTCAACGTCAAGACTTATCAAACCTTTGGCTGCAAGTACTAATACGACTTGTGTGAAGATATTGTTGATTTCCTTTTTCACACGATTACGAAAACGATTGATGGTAATAAAATCAGGCTGCTCATATCCTGCCAGATAGATGAAATGAATGTCACGCTTGAGAAGCGACTCTATACGACGGCAGGAATAGATATTATTCATATAGGCGTAAAGAATCACCTTGAGCATCATTTGTGGATGATAAGGCTTGCGACCACTGGGCTTATAAAGCTTGTAGACATTATCCAACATAAGATTATCCACCAAGGCGTCTAAAAGACGAACAGGGTCATCTTCTGCGATATCCTTATCGATTCTTTGAGGAAAAAGAATCATTTTCTTGTGTATGTAAGAACGAAAGTGTACCTTTGTCATAATGAGATTTTTTGTATGCCTAAAGGTACAAAAACTTTAGGAAATAGCAAAGCCCTGGCTTGAGAAAGTCGGGGCTTTGTGCATAAAAAAGAGGATATGTACATTTTGACACACCCTCGTGTCGCGATATGATTGCAGGGTGCGTTTGCTGATGCCGAGTCTGCGACATACGGCTTCGTTGTCGAGCCATTCGTCCGTTTCGGGCGGATTGCCGATGAGTTGTTCGATACGATGGACAAAGTCTGCAAAGTCGGAGCAGTGCCGCTCCCATGCCTTGCGGTCGATAATAATGAGTTTCATTTCCTTGATTTTGTTTTGATTACTTTATTGTTACTCGGCAAACGAACTAATATGCAGTCCATTGCCGTACTTATTGAGTGCAAAAGTAACCCCTCGGAAGCACCGCTGCAAGAAATTAGGAAAAGCAGGGAAATAGAAGGAAGAGAAGAGAAGTTAGTCTGTCAGTCTGAAAAGCTCCTAAGCTTTCGCCAAAAAGCTCTTAAGCTTTTAGCAAAAAGCTTATAAGCTTTTTGTAAATTACTTATAAGCTTTTGTCAGATTACTTATAAGCTTTTTATAGATTGCTTATAAGCTTTTCATAGAAAGCTCCTAATCTTTAAGCGCAAAGGCTGGTAGCTTTCCCTATCAGATTTGGAGTCGCCGCAGAAAAACTCTTATGTTCTGTATAAGAATGGTATGATTGCGGTAATGAGAAGAGGTGCCGGTTCTTTCCTTTTATCACATAGCAATTATTCTCTCGACAGTTCGATAGTTCGACAAA
>ERZ1674281.184-NODE-184-length-12950-cov-20.805739_pt1 | contig 12950 bp, 9 predicted proteins | sample MGYA00581193_ERZ1674281 | MGnify/ENA primary metagenome ERZ1674281 (study PRJEB41354, sample SAMEA4873317) | human saliva metagenome | biome: human-associated habitat [ENVO:00009003]; feature: mouth environment [ENVO:08000002]; material: saliva material... | reverse complement strand
CCAATGACTGCTGTTTCCAAAGACTTGTCTGTGCTCGCATACCATTGACAAGGTTTCCTGAATTGCGGTTACCAGTAGTGCGGAAACCACGGATAGAGAAGTCATTGTAGAAGGTGTATTGGTTTACACCACTGATATTCTTTACAACTTCATTAACTGTGGTTGCGCCTTGGTCGCGCACTAACTCCTTTGTTACGTAACCGATAGATTGTGGGATGTCTTTCAAAGGTGTCTCTGTCTTTGTACCGATGAAAGAGTTGGTATTCTTGTATGAACGTTCGTTACGTCCAATTACTTCTACCGTCTGCAACACTTGGTCGTGCAGATAAGGAGTTGAGAACAATGTGTCTTGTGTAAGGCTGTCAGTTGGGACTTTTCCCATAGTGTTTCCTTGTGCATTTATTGGCAGAGCTGCTGAATATAATAAGGTGCCTGTCAATAAAAGATAAGAGTGTAATCTTTTAACCATATTGATAAATGTATAAATCCTGAAAATATAATATTGGGATACAAAAGTATAGATAAAATTAGAATGCTACAATACCTAACAATGGGTAAATTGCTTCTTCTTAAAGTAATAGAAGTATGTCAAAAAAGAAGTTGCAATAAAGGATAGGAGTATGGATTGCGTACCTATCTGTTATTGCAACTTCTTTTGTATATCTTAAAACTGCGCCTTAGTTATTGTTGTTTTATATTACAGCGCTCAGTAGTCTTATTCTTTTAAGAGGTCAGGGCGTAGTCGTTTAGTGCGTTCCATTGCTTGATTAAACTCCCATTGTCTAATCTTAGCCTCGTTTCCACTGAGTAGAATTTCTGGAACATCCCAACCATTATAGCTACGAGGGCGAGTGTAGATAGGTGCTGAGAGCATATCATCCATAAAACAGTCAGAGAGTGCACTTTGTTCATCACTGATAACACCCGGGACTAATCGTACAACAGCATCAGCAATGATGGCAGCTGGTAGTTCACCACCTGTTAAAACAAAGTCGCCAACAGATATCTCACGTGTAATAAGATGGTCGCGCACACGTTGGTCAACACCTTTATAATGTCCTGCAAGAATAATGAAGTTACCTCCCAACGAGAGGTCATTGGCTATCTTCTGATTGAACTGTTCGCCATCAGGAGATGTAAAGATAACTTCGTCGTACTCCCGCTCTTCCTTCAAAGCAGCAATACAACGGTCGATAGGTTCAATCTGCATGACCATACCAGCTTGTCCACCAAAAGGATAGTCGTCAACACGACGCCATTTATCCTTTGTGTAGTCACGAAGATTATGCAGACGAATCTCTGCCAATCCTTTCTTTTCCGCTCTGGCAAGGATACTTTCGTGTACAAATCCTTCCAGCATCTCTGGTAATACGGTGATGATATCTATTCTCATATAGGTACAAAGTTAACTAATCTTTTGCTATTACGTTGATAGTTTAGGATTTTTTTGTAACTTTGCCGTAGATTCTAATATATAAACTAAGAACAGTTATGAAGAGATTCTTTACCCTCGCTATTATGGTAGCAGCTTTTTGTTGTGCAAACGCACAAGATGTCCAGTTGCATTATGACTTAGGTCATAGTCTTTACAAGAACCTAAGTTCTCGTACGTCGGTAACAACAACAGTAGAAATGTTCAAACCAGACACATGGGGTTCTACCTATATGTTTACTGATATTGATTACAAGAGCGATGGAGTAATGGGTGCTTATTGGGAGATTTCGCGTGAGTTTAATCTTACGATGAATAAGCAGTGGGCTGCACACGTTGAGTATGACGGTGGTTTAGGTTCTGGTAAAACTTTGGATAGCTATTATGGTAACCGTTATCAGCATGCTGTTCTTCTTGGTGGAGCATGGAACTGGGCTTCAAAAGACTTTTCAAAAACGTTTAGCCTTCAGTTGATGTATAAGTATCAGTTTAAGAATGGTCACACTGGTGCACATCCTTTCAGTGGTTTTCAGTTGACAGAGGTATGGGGTACAACCTTCGCTAAGGGTCTTTGTACATTCTCTGGATTCTGTGACCTTTGGTATGATCCAAATGTTAATGGTAAAATGATACTTCTCTCTGAGCCTCAGTTCTGGTTTAATCTCAATACGCTAAAGGGAATGAAAGATGTAAACCTCTCTTTGGGTACTGAGGTTGAGATTAGCAATAACTTCGTTTGGAATGACAAAGGTCAGAATAATCGTTTCTACGCTATCCCTACGGTAGCAGCTAAGTGGACATTCTAAAAGCTTTATTTATATATAACAGAAGATGTGTCAAAATGCAAATATCATTTTGGTAATCTTACAGTGAGAAATAATCCTATAAAAAGACCATTTCTATACTCGGTTTTGAGTAAAGGAATGGTCTTTTCTTTTCCTTTAGAATAATCCTACTTATAGATTGAAGGTTATCAAGTTAATTATTTGTGTTTTGACACACCCCCTGTTTTATTTTTATGAACTCTGAAGACAAGTAGTTTCCCCGATAACCAAGAAACAAGGTAAGTGGGTGGGTATTTCGTGAGTGCATAGCCCACCTCGCCTACCGCTTGCCCAAAGGTCGCAAAGGTATAACTCTTGCACTTTGTCACATTACGTCAGTGATAATTTCCTTGGCTTTCACTTGTCCAAAATGTTCTTTGTCTACCTCCATTTGATAGAATTTAATTGGACTTTCTGTTTGCTTTCCCCGAAGATCTATTGTAATAAGCTTTTTGTCCTTTAAGATGTTCATAATAGTAGTCTTATCTTCTTCAGAACATCTTAAGCCAAAATATACAGCTTCAATACAATTCTCAGCTTTTCTGTCTTTATATCCCTCTCGCCCATTAACATCGAAGTATAAGAACCTTAATTCGTTTTCGTATTCCCACTGTTTTCCTTTAAGAAATAAAGCATCTTCCATATTGATACGATATTTCTTAGAATATTGACAGATATCACTATCAGAATAAGTTATATCATGAAAAAAACAAGTAACGCTATCACTATTGAGACCTAATATTGTGAATGAATTTGGGAAATGATATTTAATACACACTCCTTTATGAGAGTCTGCATAATGTGCCCACATCAGCCCATTCAAGTAATCGGGAATACCATTCTCTGTTTTTTTTTCTTTTTTTATAATTTGGAATGTCTTTTCATCTAACCGTGGTAGTGTTGTATATGATGAAAAGCAAGACACTTTCAGACAATCATTATAAACTTGGCGAATATATTGAGGGAATTCTTCATCATTATTCAATAGCTCAAGAATAGGGCTATCAAACGGATCGTTGAAATATCCTGGAGATGTCAGCCCTATACTTTCGTTAATTAATGATTGAAATAAGTATTTGTTGCATGTCCTAAACTTATATGCACTTGGGCTATAACTTGTATTATAAGAAATACATATCGAATAATAAATATACTTTTTTATGGAATCAATTATATTTTTCTTGTACTTGTCTCCTAATCTATACCAGCATTGAGCAAGAATTATGAATAGTTCGATCTTAATACCTAACTGATATCTTATAGACTCATTTTCATCAAAGAATTTAATTCTTTCAGATAGCAACTCAACTTCGTTTATTGAAAGAGTTTCTAATTCAAAAACTCCAGTAGAATATACAATCAAAGCCTCTCCATACTTTTTCCCAATATCTTTACCAAGAAACATATAATCAATAAAATTTACCCATTCTTCTTTGAATGAGTCAATAACTTCTTTCGCGTTAATTTTGGAAACATTATTCTCATATTTTCCTATATAAGATATTATTTCGTTGTAGCTTTTTTCTAAAACAGTATTTTCCATTGTTATTTAAAATTTAATTTCTGCAAAGATAGCAATTTATAAGGTAATATTATAGAACTTTCATAAAATAATGTACTAACATAAATAACATGCCTTACACCCCTTTTCATTACATTGTAATGCCTCTTTGCAGAAGAGGTTTGATGGTTTCTTCAAAAAGGGTCTACCTTTTCGGCAAAAAAGGTAGACCTTTTTAATAGAAAAGGTAGACCCTTTTGGCGAAAAAGGTAGACCTTTTTCTGATAATAGGTAGATAGTTTTACTCGTTTAGGTGAACCCTTTTGCGAAAAAGGGTTGATAATTGTCAAAAAAAGTATGTGTTTTTTCTTGGAGATAGTCAAGAATTTTCTTACCTTTGTGATATAAATCTACTAACAAGTTGAGGAGGATAAAGCCCCAGCCTCCAAAGGCTTAACAATCGGGGGCAATACTAATGACTATGGCGAACAGACCTATTGCCTATACGCTAAAGGAGCGTAAAGGAACAGTTGGAAATTTGAAAGGAAAAATCGTTGTGCAGGCGCATCCTACAGGACGAAAGAGAGTTGATCATCGTAGTTTCTGTGATGAAGTGGCACACGCTACAACGTTCACAGGTGCAGAAGTCGAGGCTGTTCTCAGACTTGCAGCTGAGATAGCAAAAAAGCACGTTGAGAACGGAGACATTGTAGACTTCGGAGACATCGGGACACTTACACCTTCTTTCCAGAGTAAATTGGTTGAGAAAGGAAAAGCGGAGTTCAACCCAAAGGTTCATATTACGAAACCTGTGGTACACCTCACTCCCTCAAAGAAGTATTTTACACTTACTGGCGTGAGCTACGAGCGTGTTTCTGCACCTGAAAAAGAAACTAAGAAGCCTGCTAAGAATCACTCTCAATCGGGACCAGAGATTGCAGAGTCATAAGCGGACGAACGATTGTGACTTTCTTATCTTTATATGGGGGGTGTGTCAGAAAACAAATCATTAACTTGACATTTTCAATCTATACGTAAGATTCTTCTAAAGTTAAAGAAAAGACCATTTCTTTACTCAAAACCGAGTATAGAAATGGTCATTTGCATTTTGATACACCCTCTTTATTTGTTTATAGAATCTATATCTTAGAATAGACTTCCTTCTGTTGGTTGTGAAGATGTTTCTGGTGCTGTAACTTGTGTAAAGCGAGCTATGAATTCATCTTCAGATATAATAGGAATGGAAAGTTCCTTTGCTTTCTGATTCTTTCCAGAAGAGCTTTCTACGTCATTATTAATAAGATAATTCGTCGATTTAGAAACAGAACCAGTTACCTTACCACCTTGACTTTCTATGTACGCTTTCAGTTCGTTACGGTTCTTATAATGATGAACATCACCTGTAACGACGAAGGTTAATCCCTGACAGCTATCACCAGTTGGTGCTGATGAAGGTTGACTAACGTTAAGTTCGGCCAATAGATGTTGTAGCATTGATTGATTATCAGTATCTTTCATCCACCGTACAAAACTTGCACTCTTCTCTGGTCCAATACCAGCAATGGTTGAGAAGACATCTTCTGCAGCACTTTCTATAGCCGTTTTAATAAGTTCCTCCAATGGATAAGCTGATAAAAGACGATTACAAACATCCTGTCCAACAAGGGGAATGTTTAAAGCAAAGAGCAGACGACGTGCTTCAACATTACGAGCTTTTTCAATAGCAGCCAATAACTTAGTGACACTTTTGTTTCCGAAACCTTCCATCGTACGCAGTTCTGTGGCATGTTCTGTAAGATGGAAAAGGTCGGCATATTCACGTACCCAACCAAGATTGATAAATTTCTGTACGGTTTGTTCGGAGAGCCCGTCAATGTTTACACCTTCTTTTGATACAAATCTACCAAACTTCTTCAGCTGTTTAGCTGGACAATGTGTATTGGTACAGTGTAGTGTGCGTGTTCCACTAACTTCGCTTTCGCTAACTTCTGTAGCAGAATGGCATACTGGGCAAGTCTCAGGAATATGGAAAGTACCAACGCTTTCAATAACGTTAATAACCTTTGGAATAATCTTATTTGCCTTTATAACAGCTATCTTCGTTCCTTTATCACCAATCCCTAATCGTTCACATTCGGAGATGTTGCAAAGTGATGCACGCTTTACGGTTGTTCCTTCCAACTCAACAGGACGGAAAACGGCAACAGGCGAAATGGTTGAAGCAGCACATGACCATTCTATATAGTCTAATTCTGTTTCAGCACTCTCGTCTTGCCATTTAAAAGCATAGCCTGCACGTGTGGCATGATGACCAGTGACAGAACCTGTTGCTGCATAAACGGTGTCTTCGTATGAGATTACCAAGCCGTCAACAGGGTAGGGGAATGGTGATGAACTCACACCAGTAACTCTTTCTGTCCAATGATGGATGACCGCTTCTATGTTGTTAACGGTAGGCTGTTCAATGAGCTCTCTGTCGATAACTCTGAACCCTTGGTGTTCAAGCCATTCCATGCGTCCGCCCCAAGAGTTTATTTCTTCCTCTGTATAAACGAGTGTGAAAGGAATCCAGCGTAGGTGACGGGCTTTCACCTCATTGATATCTTTCAAAGTGAGAGAGCCTGATGCGAGGTTGCGAGGGTTGGCATATTCTTCCTCTGCTTCCATGTTAAACTGTTCAAAGTCAGGATAACTGATGACAGCTTCACCACGGATAACAAGATGTCCCTTATAGGGAATGGTTTGCAAGATACCATCAATAGCCGTAGAAAGATGAGTAATATTGGTGCCAATATGACCATTTCCACGTGTGACAACCTTTGTCAGTTTACCATTATCGTATGTAACAACAAGTGTCAATCCATCCAACTTCCATGAGAGCCATATAGGTCTATTCTCTGCCCATTTAGCAAGGTCTTCTACCTTCTTAGTTTTTGCCAAGGATAGTGCAGGGAACTCATGTTCTTCTTTTTTACCGGCAACATTATCGGCAGATACATTTTGTGTTGGAGAATCGGGGAGTATAATACCTGTTTCTTCTTCTAACTTTTTTAGCTTATCAAAGGCTGCATCCCATTCATAGTCTGTCATAAGTTCGTCACGACCATTGTAATAAGCGTCGGATGCAGCATTAAGTTGATTAACAAGTGATTGTATCTCTTTGTTCATTGTTTTGTTTGTTGATAGACGATGGTAAATCGTATTAAATGATTAAAAGTAGAAATAGGCAAAGACAAACTTCTTACTATTATTTCCAAAGCTGTTTGATGAGTGCCGCATCAGCCTCTGCCCAATCGAGTTTTGAGAACTCTTCTGGTTTCAACCAGCAGGAATCAATATGTTCGAGAAGCTTAAAATCATTGTCATGTGCCATACAGTCATAGGCAGTAAGGCTGATTGAAAAGTCTGGATAGTCATATTCAACACTCCCAAGTTTTGCTCCGACATAGATGTTCCAGTCCATTTCCTCAAGTATTTCACGACGCAAAGCCTCGTAATCACTTTCTCCTTCATTGACTTTACCACCTGGAAACTCCCAATGTTCAGCAATGTAATTAGGACCTTTACGCAATCGCTGTGTACATAGAATCTTATCACCGTCATGAATAACAGCGCAGACAACGTTGAGATGTTTCTTTTCCATAATTTTATCTATCGTTCGGTTATTTTCGACCTCTTACTTCTTGCTTTATTTGCAAATATACTACAATTTGCCAAATAAGTCTATCTTTCTTAGAATTAATTTCAATTCTTTATAGGCAACTCATATCTTTTGCGTATCTTTGTACACTAATAAAATATTAGAAATTATAATCATTTATGTCTACACTAACAATTGCGATTATTGTAGTCTTCGTGCTGGGCTATGCGCTCATTGCAATGGAGAGCCTTACTAAGGTTAACAAGGCAGCAGTTGCCTTATTGATGTTTGTTTTCTGCTGGACACTTTACATGTTTGATCCAGCACCGTTAGTTCAGCTGATGCACCCAGACTTTACGGGAACAGGTGATAAGGTTGTGTCGTTTGTAAATACTTTGATAACGGAGCATTTAGGCGATACAGCTACCACACTCTTCTTCCTTATGGGAGCTATGACGATTGTGGAAATCGTTGATCAGAACGGTGGTTTCAACTGGGTAAAGAATGTAATGCAGTCTAAGACAAAGCGTAGTCTGTTGTGGAAGATTGCCTTTATGACTTTCTTCCTTTCTGCTATCCTTGATAACCTAACGACAAGTATTGTGATGGTTATGATTTTGCGTAAGCTTGTACAGGATAAGCACGACCGAATGATTTATGCTTCGTTAGTTATTATTGCTGCTAATTCAGGTGGAGCTTTCTCTCCAATTGGTGACGTAACTACGATTATGTTGTGGAATGCAGGTATGATAACTGCAGGTGGTGTACTCAGTGAGATATTTATTCCTTCATTAGTTTCAATGTTGATACCAGCATTCATGCTTCAGATGCTTTTGAAAGGTAATATCCAGTATGATGATACGTCAAGTGATATGTCGGGTGATCGCGAAGTTTTGGAGTTTAATGGGTTCCAGCGTAAGATTGTCTTTGCTATCGGTGTAGGTGGTCTTTGCTCTGTTCCTTTGTTCCACTTCTTTACTGATTTACCTCCTTTTGCTGGTATTTTGCTCGTATTGGGTATTTTATGGACTGTGACAGAAGTATTCTATCGTAATCTTCATAAGAAAAGAGGTGATGAGATTCAATTCTCAAAGCGTGTAAGTAGTTTGCTGAGTCGTATCGATATGTCTACTATCCTTTTCTTCCTTGGTATCTTGATGGCTGTGGCTTGTTTGGAGGAAGTAGGTGTATTGAAGGAGTTAGGTAGTGGTCTGAACACAACCTTCAATGGCAATCATTATGCTGTGACCGGTATTATCGGTGTACTTTCAGCTATTGTTGACAACGTTCCACTCGTAGCTGGTAGTATGGGTATGTATCCTATCGGAATAGAGCCAGATATGGCAGTGGATGGTATCTTCTGGCAGTTGCTTGCTTATTGTGCTGGTGTGGGCGGTTCAATGCTCATCGTTGGTTCTGCAGCAGGTGTTGTTGTTATGGGTCTTGAGAAGATTACCTTTGGCTGGTATATGAAGCGTATTACGTGGATTGCTTTCTTAGGTTATATTGCTGGTATCCTTTCATACTGGATTATGCGTACATATATTTTTACCACTCCGCTTTAATCACTAACTCTTAAAATACTATATTTTAGTAGCATAAGCCCTCATCTGTCCAATCTGAATATTATCATGTGGATAGGTGAGGGCTTATTCTATTCTTTAGGAAATGAGAGGTAAAGTAAGAAGTAGAATCTTTTCCATCTTACGAAAATGCAACAAAGTAGTTTTATTTTAGTTTTGCTGTCACTTTTAACACTTTGTTTAAATGTTTTGTAAATCAGTAGGTTGCATGGTTAAATTAGCTGATAGGAATGACAGGAAAACTTATTTTGTAGAAATTGCTTTGTTATAAGAAAGCAGAGAAACGGAATGAAAGAGGATAGCATATTACAAATACAGAATTGTCTTTGGTGAATAGTGTTAAGGGTTATCTTTTACATGGAAAGCATGCCTTATCATTATGCTTATTTCTCTATATGAAAGGAAATCTATCATTAAACTTTCTTCCCTTTCTTTATCATTGTGTGGAGGCTCAGCACATATTGTGTGGAGGCTTAACACCAATGGTGCGAAGGCTTAACACCAATTATTTGGGTGGTTTATAGCTTCGAAATCAATCTGTTATTTGTAAGGTGGTAAGGGCTATTATCGTGTTTTACTACGATAAAATAATAGGAGATGCACAAGTCATGCACCTCCTATTTATTGTTTACAGCAAGTTTTATACAGCCTTGACCTTATAGTGTCTGTGTTTTGTATAAAACTTTATGATGAGTTTGACGCTTTACTTAAGTCATAAAGTCAGGCTGTATTATTTTTCTTAGTTGGCAAAGCGAACGTTCTGTGCGCTATATCCAACTACAATTTTTCCCTGAATGAGTTTGCCCTCTGGAGAGTAATAGAATACTTCACTTGGCGCTGTATAGCTTGGGGTATCTATAACATAGATGTTACCATAACGGTCAACATTAACCTGTGAAGGATTCTTGAGACCTGTCATATCAAGGTCGGTTTCCTTTCCAGTTGCGAGATCATAGATAAAGAAACGCTTATTCGTATCATAGTAGGTAGCATATAGGCATACGAGTGCGTTCTTCTTAGCACTGTATGCAATTGAACTTGCCTTGAAGAGCTTTTTAACCTCATCGTTTTTAGCATTAATCTTCTGTACAAGCGCATCATCATTGTTGAACATTGATACAAAGTAAATATCATTACCAACAGCAATACTCTGGTTGTAAGGATTTTTACCTACGGTAAGTGTCTTTGTCTTCTTAAATGAGTTACAGTCAACAACAGCTACAGTATTTCCATTACCATAACCTGAGATGTTTGCATAAAGTTTACCATTAGCAACAGAAAGTGCCTCTGGATGATCGCCTACTTCTACAGAGTCAACCAATGGTTTCTGTGTGTTGTTAGGGTTCATCTTGTATACCTTGCCATTGTAAGCAGAGAAGTAAACATAATTACCATCTGTTGCCAAATAGCGTGGGCTGGCATTGTGCAACTTAATTGTCTGTTCTTTCTTACCCATTCGGTCCAAAACTTCAACCTTTGAAGAGGTTGTACAGGTAACGACAAGCTTAGTTCCAAAGACAATTAAGTCCTGTGCATCACCGATTCCGATACCATTCTGAGTTCTATAAGCATCACTGTAGATGTATGGTGCAGTTGGACGTGACTCGCTGTTATAGTCGAGAATACCCACTGTACCATCGTTTTGATTCCAGTTACCAGCACAAGCAACATATACATCTGTGTTAGATACTGCTGGCTGTGTGTAAGTAAAGTCGTTGTCATCACTACAAGCCGTAAATGTAAGCGCTGACATAAGAATAACACCAAGTGTAAGAAGATTCTTTTTCATTTTTTCTTGTTGTTTTGTTTATAATTTATTGTTATCTTGTTTTGTTCTCTTTCTTATTATTTTTGCACATTCCTCTTTTGCATTTTTGCTACTTTTTTCTCAGAGTTTCCAACTTACTGAGAGTCGCCAGTTTGTTCCTGGCATAGGATAAAAGCGTACAACCTCATAGTTTTTATTACCAAGGTTGCGTAAGTCAAACTGTAGATGTAGTTCCTGTTTGAGGAAGTTTATATCCTTTGAAATCGTGATACTATGGTCAGTAAAGGCTGCCATACGGTTATTAGGAATATTATATCCCAGCGAATAACGTTCACCCATTAATAGTAGATTATAGCTTAAGTCCAGCCACGGGGTATGTAGCAGCGAACTGATTGAGCCCGAATGGCGTGGAGTATAAGCTATCTGGTGTCCATAGTAAATATCGGTTGGATTAGTTCTGTCGGTTGCATTGAGCATGCTATAGCTTCCTGTCACACTGAGAGTCCAGTCTTTGCCCCATCGTTTCTCGGCATTAGCGGAGATGTCAAGCCCTAATTGTCGCACCTTACCAGCATTCATCATTTGCCAGTAGAACATCTTTGGTACTGCAATAATCTTATCTGTGACATTACCGAAGTATCCATCTGCCGTCAACGAAAGCTGAAGGGTGTGATTGAAGGTGTGAGAATAGGTTGCACCAAGATTCCATAGACGTGACTTCTCTGGGTTTAATCGACGATTGCCAATGCCTGTATAGTAAAGTTCATTGAGTGTTGGCGTGCGGAAGATATCCTTATATCCAAAGCGGAAACGAAGGTCTTGTAAGGCTCTCCATTGTAAACTGAAGGCTGGCGAAAGACGATGGAAGCCGTCAGAGGCATTACCGAGTCTTACTTGTTCCGTTATATTCGTTGCAAGAAGTGATGTGTTGAATGTGAATTGACCTATGCGATAGTTTGCTGCCAATGCTGTCCACAGAGAGTTACGTGTAGGGTTTGCAGCCTGTGAAAGCGACATTGAAAGGTGATTATGTGCATAGTCTTGTGCCAAAGAGAGGTGAAGCCCTTGTAAAGGCTCGCTCCATAAGGTTGCTGTTAGATATGCTTCTTGCTGTCTGTAGATATCTTCTTTATAGCCACTGGCAGGCACATCTGAGTAGCGTGACCATGAATAATTCCACTTAGCAGCTGCTTTCAACTTGATACGCTGGCTGAATTGGTTCTCATAGAATAGTTGTGTAAAGACATTTTTGTCTACTAATCGCTCAGCAGAGTAGGTGTTATCGTAGATGACTGCCCCCGGTAAGCCTCGATGAGAGGTGAAACCGTATGTCTTCCACTTCAGTATTTGCTTGTCATTGAACTGATAATCAAGGTTAATTTCTCCTCTCCAAGTTTCAATGTCACTATTGTTACGTCGTTCATTGATAGTCTTGACACCATTTTTCAACTTGAAAGCGTAAACGCCATCAGCCCTTTCATAGCTTCCGTATGCCCCAATACTAAGGCGTGAAAACTGCTGGTGGAAGAGTAGGGAAGGTGAGAACAGACCATAACTACCTGTTCGGATGGTTGTCGCGAGCTGAGTCTTCTTTCTTGTTGATTGACTATTACGGTCTGTATAGCCTTGCAGTGTACTAATATTAATCATTCCCGCAGAAGCATATGACTTTGCACTCTGATAAATATTGTCGTCTTGACCAATTTGAAGACTGATGAGTGAGATATTATCGAGGGTAAAGCGAGATAGGTCTACTTGTCCGCTTTGACAGTCACCTACCTGAACACCATCATAAACGACTCCCGTATGACCAGCTCCAAGTCCACGGATGTTAACCGTCTTCATACCGCCTACACCACCATAGTCTTTCACTTGTACACCTGCAAAGCGTTTCAAGGCATCGCCCATATCACGGATGCCAAGTCGTTCCATATCTGCATGTGAAAGCGTCTGTACTGGCGAACTTGCCAATACATTTCCAGAAATGCGAAAGCCATTGACCACAACCTCTTCTATGGTTTGTGTTGTGTCAGATTCAATAGTCTGTGCTATCGCACCGAGTGGGCACAATAAAAGTAAGAAAGAAGCCAACTGCCTCATATCTCATTCTGTAATCAAATGGTTCTATGCAGTGCCCTTCCTCGAGGGATGCAATGACTTGCAATGGCAGGTCTTCTGACTTGTTATCCAATGTAGGTAAGC
>ERZ1674281.166-NODE-166-length-13594-cov-34.338282_pt1 | contig 13594 bp, 10 predicted proteins | sample MGYA00581193_ERZ1674281 | MGnify/ENA primary metagenome ERZ1674281 (study PRJEB41354, sample SAMEA4873317) | human saliva metagenome | biome: human-associated habitat [ENVO:00009003]; feature: mouth environment [ENVO:08000002]; material: saliva material... | reverse complement strand
ATCTGTGAATTAACAGACTATCAAATACAATAAAACAATTACCCTGTAACTGCTTATGTAGCTTTTGGGGGCGGCAATAATATATTGTGAAAAAGGAAAATACAATTAGACCTACCACTATTATTAAAAAACCGAATCTATGAAATCGGTTTGTTTTGCCTGTAATCATACTTATTAATTGATTTTGAAATCATATTTCTTATTTTGTTGTATCATTTGGAACGTAATTGTAGCTAACGTGTGGGGGCTGAATCTGATGGAACATGCAAAAAGAGCATGCAGGATTGAATGATAGGAGTGGTTTGGATATGTAGAATTTGGAAGCAATATTTGAGAGATATTGTTCTCCTCCTGTGACGCTGATCACAGCATTGGAGGAACGAATATCCTACATCACAACCCGACATCCACTGTAAGACTCAATGTCTGCAGACGCTCAGAGTTATGTGTTTTGTCGTAGCTATGCTGGCTATGTTATTCTCTTTTTGAAAAGAATAGATAATCCAAGTATACCACTTTCAAAGGCAAATATACAACTTTATTTTGTAAATGGGTATTTAGGTCATGGAAAACGGGGGAAAGATGAAGGGCGTTGTGTGTGCAGATGTAACCAAGCGAAAATCATCAAAACCCCTAATTAAGTTTTAATTCTAGTTGCTCTCACTTTTAACGTTTCGCGTAATTAGCTTATATACAGATGGTTAAAAGAGAATGAGGAGTGATGGAAATGACAGCAAAATCAGAAATGGTATGTAATCGACTATTGTCCTCGGGTAGGAAAGGGGAACTGATAGTTATAAGATACGGCTGTTTGTGGTAAAACTATCCAGCGCAGGTCCTTGTAAGATTATCCGTTCTTCCATATACCACCGCACCATTACGGACTAATTGGAAATATGCTTACAAGAGATTGAAGTTGTAAGTCCACAAAATCAAAAGAGATGAGAAGTCTTCAAACTTGTATCCTGTTGTTTACCAAAGACTTACGAAAGCCTTTCTAAAAGATGCCCTTTTGCGTTCCAAAAGAGCACCTTTTACACCTCAAAAGGGCATCTTTTACATTGCAAAAGGGCGTCTTTTACATTGCAAAAGAGGACCTATGGGAAGCATGTTGTTGATTTTATTTTACAAGGAAGGCTTTTCTGCTACTTCTTTTCCATAGGCGTTGTTATGTCAGATGGGTTCTGGTCTGATGTGAGGGACTCACCTGTATCACTCCTTTCTGATAGCTTCTGTTATACAATAGATAGGTGATAAAAAACAGAAAACATTTGGTGTATATCGAAAAATATTCGTAACTTTGCACACGTTCAGAGGAATGAGGGACTTTTGGTAGTCCCTCATTTTTCATATTTAAACGCTTATGATAGATAAAAACGTAGTAAAGAGCCTCGTAGAGGAGTGGTTGGAAGGAAAAGACTACTTCTTGGTTGATATCCAAATCAGTTCCGATGACAAGATCGTTGTTGAGATTGACCATGCTGATGGTGTGTGGATTGAAGATTGCGTGGAGTTGAGTAAGTATATAGAGGATAGACTCTCACGTGACGAAGAAGATTATGAACTTGAGGTTGGTTCAGCTGGATTAGGACAGCCTTTCAAGGTTCCACAGCAATATAAGATCTTCGTTGGTAAAGAAGTTGAGGTGCTGGATAAGGACGGAAAGAAAGTCAAAGGCGTATTAAAGAGCGTTGATGGTAACGACTTTGTTGTGGCTGTCAATGAGAAAGTACATGTGGAAGGTAAGAAACGTCCTGTGAAGATGGATGTAGACCATGCGTACAAGATGAATGAAGTAAAATATACAAAATACATAATAAGTTTCAAGTAAAGCTATGGCAGCAAGAAAAGTAGAAGAAGAACGTCCGAATATGATCGAGACTTTCAAGGAGTTTAAAGACACCAAGAGTATCGATCGTACGACATTGGTAAGCGTGTTGGAAGAGAGTTTCCGCAATGTCCTTGCCAAAATCTTCGGTAGCGATGAAAACTTCGACGTTATTGTGAACCCAGATAAGGGCGACTTTGAAATCTATCGTAACCGTGTGGTTGTGGCAGATGGTGAAGTTCAGGATGAAAACAAGGAGATTGCCCTGAAAGAGGCTCGTAAGATAGAACAGGATTATGAGGTTGGTGAGGATGTTAGTGAGAAGGTCGACTTTAATAAGTTCGGTCGTCGTGCTATCCTAAACCTGCGTCAGACGCTTGCTTCAAAGATTCTTGAGTTGGAGCATGACTCACTTTATAATAAGTATAAGGACCGCGTTGGACAGATTATCTCTGGTGAGGTTTATCAGACTTGGAAGCGTGAAGTGCTGCTTGTTGATGATGAAAACAATGAGCTGATACTTCCTAAGGGTGAGCAGATTCCTCGTGATCAGTATCGTAAGGGCGAGACAGTACGTGCCGTAATCCTTCGTGTTGACAATGAGAATAACAATCCAAAGATTATCCTTTCCCGTACTGCTCCAGAGTTCTTGGAACGTCTGTTAGAGGCTGAAGTTCCAGAGATCAATGACGGTTTGATAGCAATTCGTAAGATTGCTCGCATGCCGGGTGAACGTGCAAAGATTGCTGTTGAGAGCTTCGATGAGCGCATTGACCCAGTAGGAGCTTGTGTTGGTGTACGTGGTAGTCGTGTACATGGTATCGTACGTGAGCTTTGTAACGAGAACTTGGACGTTATCAACTGGACAGCCAATACAAAACTCTTTATCCAACGTGCGCTCTCTCCTGCTAAGGTCAGTAGCTTGACGGTTGACGAAGAGAACAAAAAGGCTGAAGTTTATTTGCAGCCTGAGGAGGTTAGTCTTGCTATTGGCCGTGGTGGTATGAACATTAAGCTGGCAAGTATGTTGACTGGTTATACCATTGATGTCTTCCGTGAACTTGATGAACAGAATGCCGAGGAGGATATTTACTTGGATGAATTCTCAGACGAAATTGATCAGTGGGTTATCGATGCCATTAAGGGTATCGGGCTTGATACGGCTCGCCAGGTATTGAACGCTCCACGTGAGATGTTGATAGAGAAGGCTGATTTGGAGGAAGAGACAGTTGATAATGTATTGAATATTCTAAAAGCAGAATTCGAGCAATAAGGTGATTGGTTGGTGGGCGATGGCTGTTGACTGGAAGCTAACGGGTGTGACTATTCAGCAACTCCATGTTCGGAACCCCTCTCTACCAAAAGGCTACAACCAACAACTAGCACCCAACACCGAAAAAAGAAATTAATGAGCATCAGATTAAACAAAGCAATTCGAGAATTAAACGTAGGACTTCAAACGGCAGTGGAGTTCTTAGAGAAGAAACCAGAACTGGGTGAGGTAAAGAGTGATCTTAACTTTAAACTCAGTGAGGAGCAGTATAAGGCTCTTGTTGGTGCCTTCAAGAATGATCAGGAGGTAAAGAAAGATGCTGCCAAGCTTTTCCAGAAGAAGCCTAAGGAGAAAAAGTCTTCTGGTAATAACCATAAGGCAGAAGCTATATTAGATTCTGGCCGTCCAAAGTATAAGCCAGTTGGAAAGATTGATCTTGACCAACTGAATAAGCCGACAGCTAAGAAATCTGTTGCTCCTACCGAAGAGAAGTCTGCTCCTGAAGCGGCTGCTGCCGTCAGCCCAGCGAAGGAGAATGTTGTGAAAGAACAGCCTTCTGCAGTTGAGAAACCTATAGCAAAGGAGGAGAAAAAGCCTGTTGAAAATAAGGTTGAAGAACCTGTTAAGGCTCCGGTGGAGAAGAAGCCTGAGGCTCCGAAGGCTGAAGCTCCAAAGAAAGAGGCTCCTGTAGTGAAGACTGAGACTGAACCTGTTGTTAAAGAAGAACCTGTTGTGGAAGATAAAAAGCAGGAAGATGGTCTGTTCCAGACTAAGAATGAGAAGAAAATGCTCAATACTCCGAAGGTGAATGTATTGGGTAAGATTGACCTTAGTTCGCTGAATCAGAGTACTCGTCCTAAGAAGAAGAGTAAGGAAGAACGCCGTAAAGAGCGTGAAGAGAAGGCTGGTCAGAATAATGGTCAGGGTAAGAAGAAACGTGTTCGTATTAATAAAGAACGTGTTGACATCAATGCTGCAGCTAATCAGCAGCAGAACCAGAATGGTAAGAAGGGTGGCAATAACGGCAATAATAAGAACGGTGGTAAGAAGAACCGCAACCGTAATCAGAAACCATTAGAGGTTGATGATGAGGCAGTAGCACGTCAGGTAAAGGAGACACTTGCTCGTCTGACAAGTAAGAGCCAGAACAAGAAGGGTGCTAAGTACCGTAAGGAGAAGCGTGATGCTGTTCAAGAGCGTCTGAATGCGGAGGCTAAGGCAGAGCGCAAGGAAAGTAAGATATTGAAGCTGACAGAGTTTGTTACTGTTTCTGAACTGGCTACAATGATGAATGTTCCTGTAACGAATGTCATCTCAACATTGATGTCTGTCGGTATCATGGTTTCTATCAACCAACGTTTGGATGCTGAGACTATCAACCTCGTTGCGGATGAGTTCGACTTCAAGACAGAGTATGTAAGTGCTGAGGTACAGGAGGCTGTTAGCGAGGAGGTTGATGATGAGAATGACCTTGTATCACGTGCTCCTATCGTTACTGTCATGGGTCATGTTGACCATGGTAAGACTTCTTTGCTCGACCATATCCGTAACACGAATGTGATTGCTGGTGAGGCAGGTGGTATTACCCAGCATATCGGTGCATATAGTGTAACATTGGAGAATGGCCGTAAGGTTACTTTCCTTGATACTCCGGGTCACGAAGCCTTTACTGCTATGCGTGCTCGTGGTGCACAGGTTACCGATATCGTGATTATCATCATTGCGGCGGACGACTCAGTCATGCCTACTACCAAGGAGGCTATTGCGCATGCGCAGGCTGCTGGTGTACCAATGGTATTCGCTATCAATAAGATTGATAAGCCGGGAGCTAATCCTGATAAGATACGTGAAGACTTGTCACAGATGAATCTGCTTGTTGAAGAGTGGGGTGGTAAGTATCAGTGTCAAGAGATTAGTGCTAAGAAGGGATTGGGAGTAAATGAGCTTCTTGACAAAGTCCTTCTTGAAGCCGATATGATGGATCTTAAAGCTAACCCTAACCGCAAGGCTACAGGTACTATCATTGAGTCTTCTCTTGATAAGGGTCGTGGCTATGTAAGTACGGTTCTTGTGTCTAATGGTACATTGAAGATTGGTGATAACGTTATCGCTGGTACTTCATGGGGACGTATTAAGGCTATGTTCAATGAGCGTAACCAACGCATCGAGAGTGCAGGACCAGCAGAACCAGCTATTATCCTTGGTCTGAATGGGGCACCAACAGCAGGTGATACCTTCCATGTTATGGAGACTGAACAGGAGGCTCGTGAGATTGCTAACAAGCGTGAGCAGTTGCAACGTGAGCAGGGTTTGCGTACACAGACACGTCTTACTCTGTCTGATATCTCTCACCGAATCGCTCGTGGTGAGTTCCATGAGATGAATATCATCGTGAAGGGTGATACCGATGGTTCTATCGAGGCATTGTCTGACTCATTCATCAAGCTGTCAACAGAGAAGGTGAAGGTGAATGTTATCAGCAAGGCCGTAGGTCAGATTTCAGAGAATGATGTGATGTTAGCATCTGCTTCTGATGCTGTCATCGTAGGCTTCCAGGTTCGTCCTTCTGCTGATGCACGCCGCTTGGCTGACCGTGAGGGTGTAGAAATTAATACTTACTCTGTCATCTACGATGCTATCGATGATGTGAAGTCAACGATGGTGGGTATGCTTGACAAGGTGAAGAAGGAGATTGTCACTGGTCAGTTTGAGGTTAAGCAGGTCTTCAAGATTTCCAAGGTTGGAACTGTTGCTGGTGGTATGGTTACTGAAGGTAAGGTTCACAGCAAGGATAAAGGTCGCGTAGTCCGTGACGGAATCGTTATCCATACAGCTCCTATTGATGCTTTGAAGCGTTATAAGGACGATGTGAAGGAGGTCGCTACAGGACTTGAATGTGGTATATCACTTGTCAATTACAATGATTTACAGGTGGGTGATATCATCGAAACCTTCACGGAGATTGAGGTTGAACAGAAACTATAGAAAATAAAAGAACCGTCTTTTCTCCGGCAGAGGAGTAAAGACGGTTTTTGTTTATGGTAACAAATGTTGCCGTTGATATGTGTGGCATACTCTTTGTGTGTTCACATTGTGTATTTATAAATATTGAGAATAGAGGCGGTGGAAGCTCATAGTCTGTTGTCTTAGGGTACTAAACGATAGATTTACATGAGTTAAATGATAGGTATAAGAAATGTGAATGGTATGTTTAGGGCTGCTAAAAGGAAGGTTTAAGTGAAACGAGTATAAAGAGTATGTGGTATTAGTACAGACAGAAGTGTTGCTTTTAACTTCTCTAACTATTATTACTCCTTTAGCTTTTAACAACTTCTCCAGTTTCCTTTAATCCCTGCTAACTTCATTAACTCCTATAAGCTCCCTCTCTTTTTAATCCCAAAAACAAATGTCAGAGAACAAAAATAATGAATTCGTAAAGAAGGTTGCAGAGCAAAAGTATGAGTTTGGCTTTACAACTGACGTACATACGGAGGTCATTCCGAAGGGTCTGAACGAGGATGTCGTTCGACTTATTTCGCAGAAGAAAGGGGAACCAGAGTGGCTCCTCGATTTTCGTTTGAAGGCTTTCCGTTACTGGCAGACACTCCCTATACCAACGTGGGGACACTTGCATTTGCCAGAACTACATCTGCAGGATATCTCTTATTATGCTGATCCATTGGCGAAGAAGCCTAAGAATAAGGAGATTGATCCAGAGTTAGAGAAGACTTTCGATAAGTTAGGTATTCCTTTGGAAGAACGATTAGCACTGAGTGGGACGGCTGTTGATGCCATTATGGACTCAGTGTCAGTGAAGACAACCTTTAAGAAGCAGTTAGCAGAGAAGGGAATCATCTTCTGTTCTATTGGTGAAGCTGTCAAAGAGCACCCTGACTTGGTGCGTAAATACCTTGGAAGTGTTGTTCCTTATCGTGACAACTACTCTGCAGCACTCAATTCTGCGGTCTTTAGTGATGGTTCCTTCGTATATATTCCTAAAGGTGTCCGCTGTCCGATGGAGCTTAGTTCGTACTTCCGCATCAATGCGATCAATACTGGTCAGTTCGAACGTACATTGATTGTAGCTGATGATGATTCGTATGTTAGCTATCTTGAGGGCTGTACTGCTCCTATGCGTGACGAGAATCAGTTTCATGCAGCAGTAGTTGAAATCGTTGTGTTAGACAATGCAGAGGTGAAATACTCTACTGTTCAGAACTGGTATCCAGGTGATGAGAACGGTAAGGGTGGTGTCTTGAATCTTGTTACAAAGCGTGGCGAACTGCGTGGAGTGAACTCTAAGCTGTCATGGACACAGGTAGAGACTGGTTCGGCTATTACTTGGAAGTATCCTTCTTGTGTGTTGAAAGGCGATAACTCACAGGCAGAGTTCTATTCTGTTGCTGTGACAAACAACTACCAAGAGGCTGATACGGGTACGAAGATGATTCACATGGGTAAGAATACGAAGAGTACAATCATCTCGAAAGGTATCTCTGCCGGACACAGTCAGAACTCTTATCGTGGTCTGGTTCGTGCTACAGCCAATGCGGAGAACGCTCGTAACTACTCAAGTTGTGACTCTCTTCTCTTAGGTTCCGATTGCGGTGCACATACATTCCCTTATATGGACATCCACAACGATACTGCTATTGTTGAGCATGAAGCAACCACTTCGAAGATTAGTGAGGACCAACTCTTCTACTGTAATCAGCGTGGTATTCCTACCGAGGATGCTGTCGGCTTGATTGTCAATGGTTATGCGAAGGATGTTCTCAATAAACTTCCAATGGAGTTTGCTGTTGAAGCACAGAAACTTCTCTCTGTAACACTTGAAGGAACAGTAGGATAATATAACTGAATAAACAACATGCGAAAGGTCATTCTTATCACGTTTGGTTTGCTGCTTACAACAATGCTTCAAGCTCAATCATGGCAGATAAAGCCGTGGCAGAAGTATTTGATTGATGAGAAAGTAAAGCAGGATACGGCGATTATATGCCGGTCAGTGATGGGGTTGCCGTATACACCTAAGCCCTTTGATACTCGCCTCTATCGTACAGTTACGGGCTCGGAGATGATAAGTAACTTGCCAGCTTACAAGAAGAAATCAAAGTCTTTCTTGGGTAAAGATGCTTATTCGTCCTCGCTCCTTGAAGAGCAAATAGAGCAAGAGAGAGTAGAAAAGATGGCTCGTGGTGAGTATCACTTCTCTGATTTCGTGTTCGATACGTTGTTAGATGTTGTTAATTCATTTTTAGTGAAGGATAATTAAAGCAAAGATAATATGTTAGAAGTAAGAAACCTGCATGCTACCATCGCAGGAAAAGAAATATTAAAAGGTATCAACCTCACGATAAAAGATGGTGAGGTGCATGCTATCATGGGACCTAATGGTTCGGGTAAATCAACGCTGAGTGCCGTACTGACGGGTAATCCTCTCTATGAGGTGACCGATGGTATGGCTATTTTTAATGGCAAAAACCTATTGGAGATGAAGCCAGAAGACCGCTCTCACGAGGGTTTGTTCCTCTCTTTCCAATATCCTGTTGAGATACCTGGCGTGAGTATGACTAACTTCATGAAGGCTGCTATCAATGCAAAGCGTGCCTATGAAGGATTAGAACCAATGAAGGCTGCTGAGTTTATGGCACTCATGCGTGAGAAACGTCAGTTGGTGGGGATGGACTCTACACTCTCTCGTCGCAGTGTAAACGAAGGTTTTTCGGGTGGTGAGAAGAAGCGTAATGAGATCTTCCAGATGGCAATGTTGGAACCAAAGCTTAGTATTCTGGACGAGACTGACTCTGGTCTTGATGTTGATGCCATGCGCATTGTAGCTGATGGCGTTAATAAGATGCATACTGATGAAACCTCTTACATCGTCATCACGCACTATGAGCGACTGCTTGATATGATTAAACCAGATGTTGTTCACGTACTTTATAAAGGTCGTATCGTGAAGACGGCAGGTCCAGAATTGGCGAAGGAGATTGAACAACGCGGTTACGATTGGATAAAGGAAGAAGTGGATAACGACTAATAACGTCGTGTAAGAAAAAGTATTTACATAATGGAGCGAGTAGAAAAAGAGTTAGTAGAAAGTTGAAATTGTCTTATAAGAGAATTCAAATTGTCCTATAAGAGAATTTAAATTGTCTTATAAGAGATTTTTAATTGTCTGTAAGATAATGGTCCTCAATGAGTTATAAAAGCTCTTTTTAGGTTGTAATAAACGGTAAAAAAGGATTACAAAGACTGCTCTTTCATTGCTCCAAAACTTCTTAAAACAAACATGCAAAGCGAAAAACAATATATAGACCTCTACACAGAGGCGCAGCAAATCATAAAGGATCACGCTGCTCCTGTGATGAATGAGGTGCGCGATAAGGCTTTTGACGATTTCCGTCGGCTGGGCTTTCCTACCAAGAAGGTGGAACGCTATAAGTACACGGACATGCAAAAGCTATTCGAACCAGATTATGGTTTGAACCTCAACAGACTTGAAATACCCGTTGACCCATACGAGACATTCAGATGTGATGTGCCCAATCTCAGTACATCTCTTTACTTTATAGTCAACGATCAGTTCTATACGAAGGCACTTCCAATCGTAAAACTCAACGATGGAGTAGTCATTGACAGTTTGAGTCGTGTGGCTAAAGAGCATCCAGAGTTGGTGAAGAAGTATTATGGTAAGCTGGCCGACACTGAGAAAGATGCCGTTACGGCACTTAATACGATGTTAGCACAAGACGGGCTCTTTATCTATGTGCCTAAGAATGTGCAACTTGACCGTACGGTGCAGGTAATAAATATCCTCCGTTCTGATGTTGACTTGATGGTCAATCGTCGTGTACTTATTGTGCTCGAAGAAGGTGCTAAGGCTCAATTCCTCTTCTGTGATCACGCAGCTGACGACCGAAACTTCCTTGCAACACAGGTGATCGAAGCCTTTGTGGGCGATAATGCGAACCTGGAACTGAACTGTATGGAAGAAACACATGCTAAGAATGTACGTGTTTCGAATGTTTATATCGAACAGCAACGCAATTCACGAGCAAGTCATAACGTCATCACGTTGCATAATGGAGTAACCCGAAATATGCTCGACCTTGTCTTTAAAGGTGAGGGTAGTGAGTGTTTCTGCAATGGTTGTGTGATAGCTGACAAGAATCAGCATGTTGATAACAACACACTTATCGACCATCAAGTACCTCATTGCACAAGCAACGAACTCTATAAATACGTACTCGACGAGAATGCTGTGGGTGCTTTCGCAGGTCGTGTACTCGTTCGTAAGGGCGCACAGAAGACACTCTCACAAGAGAATAACCGTAACCTCTGTGCCAGCAAGACTGCCAGAATGTTTACGCAGCCAATGCTTGAGATCTATGCTGATGATGTTCAGTGTAATCATGGTTCAACAGTTGGGCAGCTCAATGATGCCGCTCTCTTCTATATGGAGCAACGTGGTATCGATAGAAAAGAAGCTAAACTCCTCCTTGAGTTTGCCTTTATCAATGAAGTCATCGACAAGATGGAACTCGAACCACTGCGTGACCGTCTCCACCATTTGGTAGAAAAGCGCTTCCGTGGTGAACTTGATAAGTGCGAAGGTTGCAACTTGTGTAAGTAAAAGCAGGTACTTATGTACGATATTAATAAAGTTAGAGAAGACTTCCCGATACTCTCTCGCACCGTCTATGGTAAGCCGTTGGTTTACTTTGACAATGGTGCTACCACGCAGAAACCGCTCTGTGTGCTGGACGCCATGCGTGAAGAGTATCTTAATGTGAATGCAAATGTGCATCGTGGAGTACACTGGATGTCGCAACAGGCAACTGACTTACACGAGGCGGCACGCGAAACAGTGCGGAAGTTTATCAATGCTCGTTCCACTACGGAGATTGTCTTTACACGTGGAACGACGGAGAGTCTGAACCTTGTTGCCTCCAGCTTTACAGAAGGATGTATGCAAACAGGCGATGAGGTGATTGTCTCTACAATGGAACATCACTCTAATATCGTTCCTTGGCAGTTGCAAGAACAGCGCAAAGGGATTGTTTTGAAGGTTATCCCGATGACCGATGAGGGAGTTCTCGACCTACAGGCTTATGAGCAACTCTTCTCCGAACGTACGAAACTCGTCAGTGTAATGCAGGTAAGTAATGTTCTTGGCACCATCAATCCAGTAAAGGAAATGATTCGGATAGCCCACGAGCATGGTGTACCAGTTATGGTTGATGGTGCACAAAGCGTACCGCATTTTGCTGTTGACGTACAGGATTTAGATTGTGATTTCCTTGCTTTCAGTGGGCATAAGGTCTATGGTCCTACGGGTGTAGGTGTTCTTTATGGTAAAGAGAAGTGGCTCGACAAGATGCCACCTTACCAAGGTGGCGGTGAGATGATAGAGCATGTCAGCTTTGAGAAGACCACCTTTGAGCGTCCACCATTGAAGTTTGAAGCCGGAACTCCCGACTATGTAGCTACTCACGGACTTGCCAAAGCCCTCGATTATGTCTCTGCTTTGGGAATGGATAACATCTTTGCGCATGAGCAAGACCTCACACATTATGCCCTTCAGCAGTTGCGTGAGATAGAAGGAATGCACATCTACGGGCATGCTGGTGATAGTGGCGATGCCGTTATCAGCTTTAATGTAGGCAATATCCACCACATGGACCTCGGTACACTCCTCGATCAACTTGGCATTGCAGTCCGGACTGGTCATCATTGTGCCCAGCCCTTGATGGACCGCTTGGGTGTTCTCGGCACTGTTCGTGCCTCTTTCGGACTTTATAACACCCGTGAGGAAGTAGACGCCTTGGTCGCTGGTATCAAGCGAGTATCCATGATGTTCTGATTCCTTTAGGCTCTCTTGCACATGTAAATGCTCGCTGCAAACCAAAGAACGGCAGCAAGATGTAGTAAGAGGGACGACATAATAGGGAATGCAGCAAATACAAATGCCACCTGTGCTTGCGTGATGTAAGATGCTTGTTTCGTACTTACTTCACGTTCAAGTATGGCACTGTAATATCTTCTAAGCCACATTACAGGTGCTTGAAGCCATGCACAGCCATCGCTGAAAAGTCTACTGAGGTCATTGTACGACGTGTTCTGCTCTGTGAAAGTCATTTCCTTTTTCATATTCTTTGTCTTATTGTTATTTGCTATATATATAATAAGGTGTAAAACCAACTGTGGTTTACGTTTGCAAAGTTAGTAGCATGGTGTGCACAGGATGTTCAAACTGAAAATTTTCTTTGTTATTTAACTTTAAAACGAAAGGTTTATTAACAGTTAAAGGACTTTGTTCTATGTTGAAAAGTCATTATTATGATAATCTTGTTGAAGCAGGATGCGATGAAGCGGGTAGGGGATGCCTTGCCGGAAGTGTCTATGCTGCAGCCGTAATCCTCCCTCCTGATTACGAGAATGACTTGTTAAATGATTCCAAGAAATTAACAGCCAAGAAGCGTTATGCCCTGCGTGAGGTTATCCAGCGTGATGCTCTGGCATGGGCAGTAGGTATTGTCACACCAGAAGAAATAGATAAAATCAATATTCTTAATGCCTCCTTTCTGGCAATGCATCGTGCTTTGGACCAGCTTTCCTTGCGTCCTGAAGCCGTCATAGTGGATGGTAATCGTTTCAGACCTTATCAGGATTTACCCTTCACCACGATAGTAAAGGGTGACGGAAAGTATCTTTCCATTGCTGCTGCATCAGTTCTTGCCAAGACTTATCGTGATGATTATATGCTCAATCTTGCAAAAGAATATCCTCAATATGACTGGCAATCCAACATGGGCTACCCAACAAAGAAGCATCGGCAAGCCATTCGCGACCATGGCATTACGCCCTATCATCGCAAGAGCTATAATCTCTTAGGTGATGGACAACTAAGTTTTGACTTTTAAAGCGTGTTATTAAGGGGTTTTTGAAATAACCTTACAAGTTTCTTATCCATTGGTTTCTTGAAATCAACGGAATTTGTTTATTTTGTATTTTGTAATCTACAGAAAGTCAGATAGTTATATTTTCGTTTTTAAAAGGTGCCCTTTTGCTCTTCAAAAGATGCCCTTTTACACTTCAAAAGGGCGTCTTTTACATTGCAAAAGGTGCCCTTTTACAATGCAAAAGAGCACCTTTTCTTTTCCTGTTTGTAATTATTTTGACAAAGGCTATTCCTCACCTGTATTTCAGATGGTTTGATACTGCTCTTCTTTATACACTCTATTCATGCATAAAATGCAATGATGGTCATAAATGTTAAGGTTATAATCTGTCGATAATGTCATACTCAGAGGCATGAAAAACACTCCTGAAGGGACTAAATGATGCCATTTAGTAAGAATTTAAAGCTTGTTATTCACAAACAACTTTCAACTTAAAGCTCTGGATTATTCAATTATTATGCGGAAAACTATCACTTTTTGCATATTAAGATCGGAAGAGCGTCGTGTAGGGAAAGAGTGTGCCTC
>ERZ1674281.155-NODE-155-length-14156-cov-7.970995_pt1 | contig 14156 bp, 12 predicted proteins | sample MGYA00581193_ERZ1674281 | MGnify/ENA primary metagenome ERZ1674281 (study PRJEB41354, sample SAMEA4873317) | human saliva metagenome | biome: human-associated habitat [ENVO:00009003]; feature: mouth environment [ENVO:08000002]; material: saliva material... | reverse complement strand
GTCTCATGCGTGGTTACCTTGATAACCTCGACGCCACCCTCGGTTCGTTGGGGCGCTGATCGACATGGCCAGTGCCGACCTCAAAGTAGATACCAGCCGTATCCGTTCTCATTCAACGGAGATCAGCAGCTCCGCATCAACGATTGACGAGAGTGTGTCCGTTGCGGATACCACCAAGGGGCAAGTAACCGGCGGTGCCTTCGGCTTCCTGTGTTCCTTCTTCGAGGCTCCCGTCAACAAACAGATTGACAATTTGCGCGAGATGATCAGCGACCTCGCTGGCGCTGAGCATCGTTTGGTTACCTGTCTCCAGCAGTGGGCATACGAGATGGACCAGACCGAAAGCACCAATAAGAGCGAGCTGAGTGCTATTGATCCGGAAGGCAATACACCGGGTCCCGGAGGCTATGGCTCCGGCGGATCCGACTCTGGTGGTTATTCCCCCGGTGGTGGATCCGGGACTGGCGGTGGTGGATCCGGGACTGGCGGCGGTGGATCCGGGACTGGCGGCGGTGGATCCGGGACTGGCGGAGGTGGGTCCGGGACTGGTGGCTCGGCACCGAGTGTTGATCCGTCGAAGGCTCCGGCAACAGAGCCGAACGATGCCGACAAGCCCACGGATGATGACAAGTCCAAGGGAGAACACAAGGTACCTGAGACCGAACTCAACGACGACGATAAGTCTAAGGGTAAGGACAAGGGCGACGACAAGTCTGCGGATGACGATAAGTCCGAGGGTGATGACAAGTCGAAGGATCACGACAAATCCAAGGACGACGATAAATCTAAGGATCATGACAAGTCTAAGGGCGACGATAAATCCGAGGATGATGACAAGTCCGAGGATGACGGTAAATCAGAGGATGATGACAAGTCCAAGGACGATGATAAGCGCGGCGACAAAGGGAGCGACGGCAAGGACGGTTCCGACGGCAAGGATGGATCGGATGGTTCCGACGGCAAGGACGGGGTCGGCAGCCTAGGCAGCATCCTTGGCGGCGGAGACAAGATGATTGTCGATGATGATCAGCTTCAGGCATTCCTCGACAAGCAGCGCAACGAGGAGAACGCTGATCTTGCGACGTTCTACGAACGGCAGAAAGCTGATCAGGTCGAAGCGCTCGAGCGCTATGCCGAACTGCATCCTAACCAAGATATAACCGATATCAAAGCCCTGATCGAAACGAATCAGCAGGAACAGCAAGATGCAATGAGTGACTTCCTGACGCGACAGCGTGCAGACGAAGAAACTCAGATTCGACAGTTCGTTCGGGAACATTCGCAAGCAACGACCCGAGAGTTTGACACCTTCATGGCCGAGCAGCGCACAACTCAGGAGACAAGCTACCGGTCCTTTGTCAATGATCAGCAGAAGGCTCAGACAATGAGGATTGACGAATTCACGAAGACCCAGTCCGATTCTGCCGCGGAAGACGTTCGTTCCCTCTTTGAGAAACAGGATAGCAACAGCGATAAGGATATCGAGACCTTCCTTACTCGACAGCGTCAAGATGAGGAGCGTTCCCTGCGACGCTTCGTGTTTGAAGGAGTAGAGAAATGACGGCGCAGTCGCCAGTGCACACCCTCAGCCGGAGTAACTCAACCCCAACAGAAGGACTCGGGGTTGTCGATGACATCTATCGCAATGCTGTCGACATTTCCAACGGCGACTTTGCTTCGGTCCAAGCAATGATTGATAATGCTCGTTCCGGAATGATGTGCCTGGCGGCAGACCCTGTCGATTTCTTTGGACAGATGGCAGTCAGCTTCATCCTCGAGCACGTGGACCCGCTCAACAATATGCTCAACGACTTCACAGGTGATTCCGCCGAGGTCTTTGGCATGAGTGATAGTTGGCAGTCCATCGCAGACTCGCTGGCATCGGTCGCTGACGAGATCGACACCACCTCAAGTAGCGCGATGTCTGACATGGCTGGTCAAGCCGTAGATGCCTACCTTCATCGGCAGGAAGTGGTCTCCTCCGCTATGCGCGCGGTGAGCGAGAATGCCTCTTCTTTCAGCACCACACTCAATGATGCAGCAAACATCGTCGATGCGATTCACGATATCGTTCGCGACGCGATTGCCGACGTAGTCGCGACGTGCATCAGCGGCGTATTTTGGTCCTGCGTGACCGCCGGTGTTGCTAGTCCCGTAGAGGGGGCGAAGGTCAGTGGTAAGGTTACGAGCTGGGTGGTGACGATTGCACAGATCGGACAAGCATTGGTCCAGCTGCTGCAGTCCATCCAGCGTGTGTTTGATAATCTGGACTCGATTCAGACTGGACTGACTAACGAGGTCAAGGTCATCGGCGCGAATTGCACGATGCCTGCGGGTGGCTGCTGCGGCGCGACTGCCTCCACCGCCGATCTCTCGTCGCCCCTGACCGGTAACAGTGGTGTGACCAGCAACGGTCAGACTGGTGGCACCAACGTGTACGCAAACAATGGCGGAACCGCCGTCGGTGGAGACAATAATGGCGTCATCAATAATGGTGGCACCATCAACAATGACAACTCAACGACAACCGTCGATGTTGACGTCAACCCGACATTCACCCATCAGGGCGATGGTTCCGGCGACTCGAAGACCGACGACAAGAGCGGTTCGCAGCACGGCCACAGCGACGCCAAACCTGACAAGAGCGGTTCGCAGCACGGCCACAGCGACGCCAAACCTGATAAGAGCGGTTCGCAGCACGGCCATAGTGACGCCAAACCTGATAAGAGCGGTTCACAACACGGCCACAGCGACGCCAAACCTGATAAGAGCGGTTCACAGCACGGCCACAACGACGCCAAACCCGACAAGAATGAACAAGGACACTCTGGAAACGGCACCGGCCATCAAGAGAAGACGAATCCGGGGCATTCGAGCACTTCGGGCAACCAGGGGAACAAGACGAATCCAGTGACTACGGGCACCTCGGGGACGACACATAAACGTACTGAGCCTCCGATTCCTCAGCCTCCGAAGCCTGAGCCTCCGATTCCTCAGCCTCCGAAGCCTGAGCCTCCGATTCCTCAGCCTCCGAAGGCTACACCGAATACTCACCCCTCGAACCCCGGTGGTTTTGGCGGTAGCCGACCTCACATCAGGACTCGCAAGATCAAGGGCAAGTAGGATGATCTGCCAGGAACTGGGGCTGGGCGCTCTCGCTCGGCCCAGCCCCGGCCTCGTTCCAGAACGGCGCGAGCATCCCCGCACACGGCTACGTGCGGGGATGCTCGCCTCAGCGCAACTACGGGCGGTTCGCGAAGTACTCGAGCAGGCGAGAGTCGCCCGAAACGATGATCTCGTCGTCGGAGTTGATGCGCGTCGACGAATTCGCGTACTCGAAACGCTGCTTGGGGTGGCGAATCGCCAGGACGTTGACGCCGTAGCGGCCGCGCAGGTCAAGCTCCTCCAGCGAAAAGCCGTGCACCTCCGTGGGCGGGCGCAGTTTCATGATGGAAAAGCCGTCCTTCTCCATCTCGATGTAGTCGACCATGCGGCCGCCCACCAGGTGCGCCGTGCGCTTGCCCGCATCCAGGTCGGGGTAGACCACGTGGTGGGCACCCACGCGGCGCAGGATACGCCCGTGCTGGGAGGACGTCGCCTTCACCCATATCGACGAGATTCCCATGTCGACCAGGTTCGCGGTGATCAGTACGGCCGCCTCCAAGGAGGAACCCACGCCGACGACGGCGCTGCGGAACTCGCGTGCGCCCAGCTGCTCCAGCGCATCCTTGGACGTCGCGTCGGCTTCGACCAGGGGGAAACGGCCCGCGAAGGCCTGCACGCGCGAGGGGTTCTTTTCGACCGCGAGGATCTCGTACCCCAGCTGGTCCTGCGTCACCGCGACGGCTGAGCCAAAACGGCCCAATCCGATGACCAGCGTGCCTGACTGAAGGTCCTTTGAGTCACGTTCTTCTGCCATGACTCTATTCTTCCCTCCCCGTCCCGCGCACGCGAACGGTGCCCAGCCACGGCCTCGTCGTGGAAATCACCACTGCGCTGTCAACCGATGATCGGCTGCTCCTCGGGCATACGGATCACGCGGGAACGCTCACGCAACGCGAGTGCCGCTGCCACCGTCATCGAGCCCGTGCGGCCCGCGAACATGAGGGCGATAAGGACATACTTCGCGGCCACCGGCAGGTTAGGCGTGATACCCGTAGACAGGCCCACGGTGGCGAATGCGGACACGGTCTCGAACAGGATGATGTCCAACGAGTGATCCGTCATGGTCAGCAGCGCGACGACGGAGATGGCGACCAGGGCCAGGCCGAGCAAGGACACGGCGACCGCCAGGCGCACGGTCGACGTAGGGATACGCCGGCCGAAGGTCTCGATGTCGCGGTCACCTCGTGCCTCGGCGATGACGGCCAGAACCAGCACCGCGAACGTCGTTACCTTCACGCCGCCCGCCGTGGACGCGGAGCCGCCGCCGATCATCATCAGGATGTCCTGCACAAAGTGCGTCTGCGAACGCATCGAACCCACGTTGAGCGCCGAAATACCCGAGGACCGCGAATTGACGCCCGCGAGCATCGCGTTGAGGATCTTCGAGGGAGTGTCCACGGCCCCCAGTGTCGCCGGATTGTGCCACTCCGTCAGCGCCAGGGCGAGAGCGCCGATGAACGCCAGGATCAGATAGGTCGACAGCGTCAGCTTCGTATGCAGGCGCCAGCGGCGCGGAGTCCACATGTTTTTCGCGACGTCCATGATGACGGGGAAACCGATAGCGCCCACAGTCGTCCCCAAGATGATGGGGACCAGCATCCACCAGTCGGTGACGTGCGGTTCGAGGCCGCCGGGAAGAATCACGAAGCCCGCGTTGTTGAACACGGAGATTGCCATGAACACGGCGTCCCACACGGCGTGCGCGGGGTCGATACCCATGGTGAGGAAACGGGGCAGGAACATGATTGCCAGGAACGCCTGCATGCTCAGCGAGGTCGCGATGACGGCCTTGAGCAGCGTGGAAATCTGGCCCATCGCTCCCGTCCCGGTCTCCTGGGTGGCGAGCATGCGCTGGGTGAGTCCCAGGTGTCGGGACACCGCGATGCTGAGGATCGACGCCAGCGTCATGACGCCCAGGCCGCCGACGACGATGCCCGCCGCGATGACAGCCTGCCCGAAGGGGGACCAATACGAGGCCGTGTCCACCGTCGTGAGACCTGTCACGCACACAGCTGATACGGCGGTAAAGAGCACGTCGACGAAGGGAGCTGACTCGTCAGAGGCGGAAGCGATGGGCAACATGAGCAGCACGGTGATAACCCCGATGATGAGGGCGAACGTGCTGAGGGCCAGCCTGGCAGGGGAGTAGCGGGCCTGCCGGGACAGCCACGCGCGCACACGCTGAGCGTAGGACGTGGGCACCTGGGGATGTGGGCCGCGGGGTCCTCCCGGCACCTGGCGGACGACAGGGGAGGGCTGTGGAGTCAAGGCTTCCGCTGAAATGGCGTGGGACGAGGCCGTGGCTCGCCCGCGCATCAGGGACCGTGTAGCACCGGGATTAGTGCGCAGCCGAGGGGGCTGAGGTCGAGGCGTGCGTCCCTTGCGTGCCGCTCCCATCGAACCTCCTTAACGACTCTGCAACAAAAGTGGATAAAGTTGCAGTTTTCATGTGGATGGGCAGTAGTATATTTCGTGAGGCTACGTAAGCGATGAACGAACGGGTTTAACGCGCCTCGCGAGCACACTGGGAGTCATTAATGGAACAGCAGTCGGCGCCGCGCTTTATGACCGTCACGGAAGTGGCGGACATCATGCGCGTCTCTAAGATGACTGTGTACCGATTGATTCACAGCGGTGAAATGCCCGCGATTCGCGTCGGAAAGAGCTTCCGAGTCCCGGAGGCCGCGGTCGCCCAGATGATCCAGGCCGGTATGGCGGATCACTCTGGTGACCAGGCTCGCGTCATTGGCGGGTAGTATAGGCACGATGTGCCCGGCTCGGGCACCCATCATCCATCAGCGGTAGTACCTCTGCCGCACACACTACGAGGGAGGAACCCCATGGGCTCCGTCATCAAGAAGCGCCGCAAGCGCATGGCGAAGAAGAAGCACCGCAAGCTCCTGCGCAAGACGCGTCACCAGCGTCGCAACAAGAAGTGAGCGAGCGGAGGCCCGGCCTGTTGGCCGGGCCTCACGTGTATCCGGGGCCCTATACTTGGGCGTTATGGACCGCACCATCATTCACGTCATGCGCCACGGAGAAGTGGATAATCCCAACGGTGTTTTGTACGGGCGTCTGCCCGGTTTCGGTCTGACGGAGCTGGGGCATCAGATGGCGGCGCGCGCCGCGCAGTATCTGGTGGATTCGGGTGCGGATATCGCTCGCGTCATCTCGTCGCCGCTGCTGCGCGCCCAGCTGACGGCCGCGCCAACCGCCGCCGCCTACGGCCTGAGCATTGCCTCCGATCCTCGCCTCATCGAGTCGGACAACGTCTTCGAAGGTCTGCCCGTGAACTCCAATCGCGCGATGCTGGCTAACCCGAAGTATTACAAGTACTACTGCAACCCGCTGCGCCCCTCGTGGGGCGAACCCTACCGTGACGTCGCCTCCCGGATGAGCGCGGCCCTCTCCTCGGCCCTGCGCGAAGCACGCGGCCGCGAGGCCCTGGTCGTCTCCCACCAAAACCCTATCGTCACGCTCACCCGATTCATCAACGGCCAGCCGCTGGCCCACTCGCCCAAGTCGCGTCACTGCTCCCTGGCGTCCATCACGTCCTTCATCTTTTCGGGCGCGACGCTCGTGGGCACCTCCTACGCGGAACCCGCAGCAGACCTCGTCGCCCTCGCCAAGGACATGACCCCCGGAGACTCCGCCGCCGACCTGCGACGCTGACGCGCAGTGCCGCAGTGTCTGTGAGCGGCGCGCAGGCATGCAAGACGGGCGGCCCCATGCGGGACCGCCCGTTGCTGTTCCGCGCGTAGACCCGCTGTTCCGCATGTTAACCCGCTGTTCTGCATGTGGGCGGGGTTGCCCAGGCTCGGAATAGCGGGTTCACGTGCGGATGAGATGGCCCGGGTTCGGAATAGCGGGTTCGCGTGTGATGTAGCGGGTCTGGTGTACGGCTGTGCCCCCTGTCCCGCGCGTAGACCCCCTGTTCCGCATGTAAACCCCCTGTTCTGCATGTGGGCGGTGTTGCCCAGGCTCGGAATAGCGGGTCCACGTGCGGATGAGGAGGCCCGGGTTCGGAATAGCGGGTCTACGTGCGGATGAGGAGGCCCGCGTGCGTATCAAGGGGAGTCAGGTGCATGGTGCGGGGTGGCGTGTCGCGCCAACACGACGCGTCCCATACGCCTTACTGCATGCGAGCTCGAGTTTTAGGAAGCCTCGTTCTCCGTGCCGTCGCCGTCCTTGCCCTGCTTGCCCTGCTCGCGTTTGCGGCGTTCCTCCTCGTGGCGCTTACGCTGAATGTCGCGTTCGAGGCGGAACAGGAACTCGGGATCGTCGTCCGGAGCGGTGGGACGCTGAGGGGCCTTGGGTGCACGTGTCTGCTTCTTTTCCGCGCGGGATACCCATCGCAGCGCCAGCCACACAATCGGGCCAATCGCGGCGATCGTCGCTGTGAAGAGGATGATGAGCAGCCAGATCGCCTTGGGGAGCTTGCCGGGCATCTCGTCTTCGGGCGTGCGATGCCAGTCCGCAGCCGCGTAAATGGTGAGCGCGATCATCGCGACGAAGAAGAGGATTCTGACCATGCCCCTAGTCTAGGGGCGTGCGCTGGCCCACGCCGCCCCGTTCACTCCCGGGGCAATCCGCCTCCGCTCAGTCGCGCGTGACCGTCGGCAGCGCCCCGTAGGAGGACGCAGCTCCCGGCGACAGGATCGCCGCGGCTCCCGCCCGCATGCCGTCCGCCACGGCCTCGACGAAGGGCTTGCCGAGCGCCAGGGCCGCCGCCAGCGCACCCACGCACGCGTCGCCCGCGCCCGTGGTGTCCACGGCCTCGCCGAGGTTGACAGCGGGACAGTGACCCACCTCGGTGCCCGACGCCCACGCCGCCCCCTGCGCCCCCAGCGTGACGACGACGTGGCGCGGCCCCATGCCGCGTAGCGCGCGTGCCACCCCAATCGCCTCTGTCGGCGTCGCGGGAGCGGGCAGGCCCAGGGTCAGCCCGGCCTCGGTCTCGTTGACGACAAGGATGTCGATGTGCGACATCGCTGCCGGGTCCGTGTCGCGCGCGGGTGCAAGGTTGAGCAGGACGCGCGCGCCGAAGGAGTGCGCCCACGCGAGGACCTCGGTGTTCGTGTGGGAGGGGACCTCGGCCTGAAGGACCACGATGTCGGAGGGGGCCGGGAACAACGAGGCCTTGGCGGGCTCGATCGTCACCGCGCGGTTCGCGCCCGCGTCCACGATGATCGTGTTCTCGCCGGAGGCTGCGACAGTGATGAGCGCTGTTCCCGTGGACCCGTCGACCTCGCGCACGTGCGTGACGTCCACGCCGTGGGCAGCCAAGTCAGCGCGCAGACGCTGGCCCGACAAGTCCGTCCCGACTGCGCCGACGAAGAGCGTCTCTGCTCCCGAGTGCGCGGCAGCAGCCGCCTGATTCGCCCCCTTTCCGCCCAGGCCGTAGGTGAGGGAGGAACCCGACAAGGTCTCGCCGGGGGAGGGGAAACGGTCAACGGTGACCGTAATGTCTTGGTTAATGGAACCGACAACAATGACGCGTGCCATGACATCTCCTATGTGACGGATGCTCTATTGTGCCACGTCACAGTCGGTATTTAAAAGCACCTCGGGGCGATTCCGGCATTATTTCAACGATTAAGTGATGCTTAAGTCGTATGCCAGTTTCCTGTGATACTACTAAAGTGACGCTTTATGGTGAACTATCCGCCGTGCGCAATTTCCGATACCTCGTTTCGACACGCCCGGCAGCCCCATCCTGCCGCGTCACCACCATCCCGTCCCAGGTGATCCGGGAAGGGGCCACGGCCTCGTCCCCCATGCGCACCACCACACCCGGCGCAGCCGGGATGGACCACCCCGCGCGCGTCCTCCTGCCCCTCCTCGGCATCTACTCGCTCGGCACCGTCTCCCTCCAAGGCTTCAACCTGGTCTACCTGCGAGTCGCCGCCGACATCGGTGCCGGCGACTCCTCCGGCCTCATCACCGCGATCCCCGGCATCGTCCTGGGCGTCGCCTGCTTCCTGTACGGCACCCTCGGCGACTTCGTCCCGCTGCGCCGCATCGTCGACGTCGGCGTCGCACTCATCGTCGCCGGATCACTGCTCGGCTTTGCCTTCTCCTCCTCCCTGACCGGCATCATCATCGCCCGCGCGCTCCAGACCCTGGGCTACCAGGCCTCCGCCTCCGCCTACATGATCCTGGCCACCGGCATCGCCGACCCCAAACGCCGCAGCCTCTACGTCGGCCTCATGTGCGCCGCCTTCCAAGGCGGAACCGCCATCGGCATGCTATCGGGAGGCCTCCTCGCCGACATCAACTGGGCGATCCTGCTGCTCATCCCCCTCGGCGGCCTCGCCGTCCTGCCCATCATGGGACGACGCGTGCCCGCCCGCGCCCACACCGGACGCGTCGACGTCGTCGGCCTCGCCATCTTCTCCTCCCTGGCGCTCCTGCTCACCCTGGCGGCCTCCAACCCCCGCTGGTGGCTCATCGGCGGGCTCATCCTCGGCGGCGTCATCTTCTGGCGCTACATCGGCCGCGCCCGCGCCCCCTTCATCACCCGCTCCTTCTTCACCAACGTGCCCTGGGCGCGCTCCGTCAGCCTCATCGTCATTATCTACTGCATGAACTTCACGGTGGCACCCCTCATGAACGGCATCGGTGCCGCCCACTACGGACTCACCCCCGCGCAGGTCTCCGTGCGCCTCCTGCCCGCCTACTGCGTCGCCCTGACCGCCGCCATGAGCTCCGGGGCCGTCATGGCCCGCATCGGGCGCGGCGCCACCGTGCGCGGCTGCGTCAGCCTCATCCTGTCCGGAACCGCGCTGCTCGCCCTCTTCATGAGTTCCGGCCCGTGGGTCATCACCGCCGCCATGTGCCTCATCTACGCCGGCTTCGGCGCACTTTTCACCCCCATCTACGACACCGTCTTCGCCACCGTCGCCCCTGGCCAGAACGGCCGCGCCGTCGCCATGAACGACCTGGCCATGCAGGGCAGCGCCGCCATCGGCATCGGTGTGTTCACCCCCTGGCTGGCCTCCGGTTCCTTCGAATCCATCGCCGTCGTCTGCGTCGGAGCCGCAGCCATCGGCATCCTCGGCGACTGGGCCCACGAGGCCCTCTACCGCAGGGGACGCTGAGCCGCGTCGGGTCCGCGTGGCTGCCCCGGCCTCGTGAAAGTGCCGACTAGCGTAGCCGCGCCGGTCCGCGTCAACGCGCCCCGGCCTCGTCTTTCCCTCTAGGACAGAACCAGCGCCAACCCGGCGAGAACCGCCCACGCCAGCGTGAAGAAGCCAGTGTTGCGCAACACGACGATGAGCGCCCGGCCCGACGCACCGGTCAGCACCGGCAGGCTCACGCCGACCGCCGGGGCCGCCGTGCCCACGCCCAGCGCGCACGTTGCCAGCGGATGCATGCCCAGGGCAACGCCGAGCGCCACGATCATTCCCACCGGCACCCACGCGCAGGCCGCGAACACCCAGCGCGACGCCCGGTCACCCAGGCGCACGGCGGCCGTCATCTTGCCTGACTCGCGATCCGTCGGAATATCACGAATGTTGTTGGCCATGAGCAGCGCCACCGACAGTAAACCCAGCGCCGACGCGCACATCCACAGCCACCACGGGGCCACCTGCACCTGCGTCCAAGCCGTGCCCACGCACGCGAGCAGGCCGAAGAACACGAAGACCATCAGCTCGGACAGGCCAATGCCCATGTAGGCGTACGGGTGCTTGCCGCCCGTGTAGAACCACGCGGCCACGACAGCCGCCGCGCCCGCCACGATCAGCCACCACGTGCCCGACAGTGCCACCAGTGCAAGGCCCGCAACGCCGGCCAGCGCGAAGCAGCCCAGCGCCGCAGTCAGCACCGTCTTCGGCGTAGCGAGGCCACCACCCGTCAGGCGCGCCGGACCCTTACGATTGTCGTCCGTGCCGCGAATCCCATCCGAATAATCATTCGCGTAATTGACACCCACCTGCAGTGCCAACGCCACCACGAGCGCCAGGGAAGCCCGCACCGCGTCAAACCCGCCCAGATGATGCGCGGCCGCCGACCCGACAATCACGGGTGCAGCGGCAGCGGGCAGGGTGCGCAGGCGAGCGCCTTCAATCCAATCCGTCACGGTAGCCATAGCCACCAGTGTAGTTGGAGCCAGCGCCCGCCCGTCGGACGGGCCAGGAGGGTTAGGTCGGGCCAGGTTGGGCCAGGTCGGGTTAGCGCACCCAGTTCCTCTCAGTGGCTGTTGCGGCGTTCGCAGTCGCCATAGCGGCACCGCGGTCAATCTTGTCGAAGCCCAGGTACGGTAGCTCCGTCACCGCGACCACGCGGCGCGGTGCCTGCGCGCGCCCAATACGAGCGGCGGCGTGCTCGCGCACCGCCGCACCGAGTTCGGCCATCTCCAAAGAATCAGCCGGCATCTGATTCGGAACGACCAGAGCCGTCACGATCTGACCCCACTTCTCGTCGGGGGTGCCCATGATCCACGCGTCCGAAATCCCCTCGTAGGAGCGGACCGCGCGACGCAGAGGACCCGGCGCGATCGACAGGCCGCCCGACGTGATCACGTCGTCCGCGCGCCCGTTCACCTCGACCTTACCTGACGCCCGAATGACGCCCATATCGCCCGAAATCAGCCAACGGTGACCGCCCTCCTCGAAGAATGGGCTCTCCGCGTCCAAGTAGCGCGTCATCAGCGTCGGCCCGTTGAACGCCAGGCGGGTACGGCCATCCCAGTCGACCGCGCGCACCGTCATGCCGGGCATCGGCTCGCCGTCGTACACGCAGCCGCCCGACGTCTCCGTCATGCCGTAGGTGATGCGCACCTTCAGGCCCGCATTCAAGGCGCGCTCCAGCAGATGCTGGCTGATCGCCGCGCCGCCCACGAGGACAGCCGACAGGGACCGCATCGCGTCCACAACTTCCTCGCCCGCGTCGAGGCACTGGACGAGCTGCGTGGGCACCAGCGACAGGTAACCCGGCATCTCATCCTGCGTGACACCTCTGATAGCGGGGAGGAGGTCACGCGGGTCAAAGCCGTTCGTCGTATCTACGACCTGCGGGTTCGTCTCCGCGACGGCCGCGCGCAAAAGAATCATCGCGCCGGCAATGTGATGTGTCGGCAGCGCCAGAATCCAGCGTCCCGGGCCGCCCAACGCCAGCTCAGTCGCCTTCAGCGAGGCCATGAGCGCATCCATCGACAGGCCAACCAGGCGCGGCTTACCCGCGCTGGACCCCGACGTTGAAATGACCAGGTCTACGCCGTCGAAGAAATGCGGATCGTTCTTGATCTGATTGGCGAGGCCGGGGTAGTCCTCCTCGGGGAACGCCTGCTCAGGCGTCGCCGCAGACCCGCGCAGCGTAGCGGGAGGAACCAGGGCGGGGTCGCGCAAGAAGACAACGGTGTGCGGCGCGGGGTGGTTCGGATCGGCCTGGCGCTCCTCGTAGAGCTCGACCAGCTTATGAATCGACGCGTTAGCCAGGGCAACGGCGCTAATCGCCGTCCCACCAGGGACGACAAGAATTCGCGGCGCAGTCATGATGTGCCTCCCAAGATCGACAGCGAGCGCAGATATTACAAGGATAAGCGTTTGCGTTGTTGCTGGTGGCAGGCCGCTTCGCGGCAATCATCACGTTTAGTAAACAATTTCTTGATATTCCGGTTATTTTCATGTGGCATACTGCGCAACTGAAAATTCAACAGTCTGCTACCACAAGGGTGCGCGAGGCGTTAGGATGAACACCGATGCTCAAAAATCTTTCCACCAAAACCAGATGGGCGATCGGCGCAGCAAGCGCCCTCGTCCTCCTTGTCGTCTGCGCCATCATCGTATACGCGGCCAACTACTCCGGTCGCGTCCTGCCCGGCACCACCGTTGCCGGGATCTCCGTCGAAGGCATGAGCCGCGACCAGGTCATCTCCGCGGTCACCGCCCGAGCCGACGCTGCCAAGGTTTCTCTCACCGTCGAAGGAAAGACCACCACGGTCTCGCTCAACGAAGCCGGGATCTCCGTCGATGCTGAAGCAACCGCCAACGAGGCCATGAAAGACTCGACCTCCTTACCGTCCTTCATCGGTGCCCTCTTCTCCCGCCGCGCCCTGGAACCCGTGACCACCGTCAGCGAGGACTCCATCAAGAAGCTCACCGCGACCGTGAATTCCACCCTGACCTCGGAAATGAAAGACGCCCAGGTCATCATCGCTCCCGATGAGGAATCCTTCACCGTCACGCCCGCGCAAAACGGCAACGGTATCGCCCGCGATGAGGTCGCCGCCGCCGTCAAGCAGGCCGGCGCCACCCTCGCCTCCGTGTCGCAGAACGTCACCGTTTCACAGATGGAGCCCAGCGTCACCACCGCCGATGCGCAGCAGGCCGCCCAAAAAGGCAACGACCTGCTCGACACCTCGATCGAAATCTCCGACGGCATCGACCTGTTCGTCGCCGAGCGCTCCGACAAGGTGCACTGGGTCGAATTCCTCACCAAGGATGACGGCTCCCTCGACGAACCCTCCATCAGCACCGTCAAGGTCGCTGACTGGGTCAATGCCCTGGCTGCAAAAACCGACGTCAAGGCCGAGAACCGCGTCGAGAACGTCGACTCCTCCGGCAACGTGCTGACCACCGCCCGCGAAGGCAAGAAGGGCCTCAAGACCAACAACACCGAAGAGATCACCAAGGGCGTCGTCAAGGCCATGACCAACGGCACCTCCTACGAGGGTCTGTTCCACTACGACGACATCGAGCCCGGCTCTGAAACCAAGCAGGTCGCCGAAGGTACCGAAAACCTGGTTTACCAGGCCGCTGAAGGCGAAAAGTGGGTCGACATCAATCTCACCGATGCTACCGTCACCCCGTACGTCGGCGGCAAGGTCGCTGGCGGACCCTTCTACATGGTCCCCGGCGCGCCCGATACCCCGACCGTCACTGGCACCTTCCATGTCTACCTCAAGTACGACGTGCAGACCATGCGCGGCGAGAACGCCGACGGCACCAAGTACGAGACCGAAGGCGTCCCGTGGGTCACCTACTTCA
>ERZ1674281.138-NODE-138-length-15985-cov-92.102950_pt1 | contig 15985 bp, 21 predicted proteins | sample MGYA00581193_ERZ1674281 | MGnify/ENA primary metagenome ERZ1674281 (study PRJEB41354, sample SAMEA4873317) | human saliva metagenome | biome: human-associated habitat [ENVO:00009003]; feature: mouth environment [ENVO:08000002]; material: saliva material... | reverse complement strand
TGGAAAAGCGTGACATCAAGGTAACGCTCTCGGACTTCAATATTAACAACCTCTTGACGACATTGAAGCAATACTATCGTGGTGGTCGATATGATTTCCTACTGAACTCGGACAAGAACATCGACCTACTCTCCAAACGCTTCATCGTCTTTGAAATCGACCAAGTGAAGGACAACAAAGACCTTTTCCCAGTGGTAACGATCATCATCATGGAAGCCTTCATCAATAAAATGCGAAGACTCAAAGGTATCAGAAAGATGATACTTATTGAGGAAGCGTGGAAAGCCATTGCTTCGGCAAACATGGCGGACTACATCAAGTATCTCTATAAGACGGTGAGAAAATATTTTGGGGAAGCCATTGTCGTAACGCAGGAGGTGGACGATATCATCCAATCACCCATTGTCAAGGAGAGCATCATCAACAACTCTGACTGCAAGATACTGCTCGACCAGCGCAAGTACATGACCAAGTTCGACGGCATACAGGTTATGCTCGGCTTGTCCGAAAAGGAAAAGAGCCAGATACTCTCCATCAACCAGAACAACGACCCGAACCGACTCTACAAGGAAGTGTGGATAGGTCTGGGCGGTATGCAGAGTGCCGTCTATGCTACGGAAGTGAGCATGGAGGAATACCTGACCTACACCACGGAGGAAACCGAGAAGGTGGAGGTGATGAACAGGGCGGCACAGCTCGGTGGTGATATCGAAACGGCTATTCGTCAGCTTGCCAATGAGAAAAGAAACAATAAAAAGAAATAAGTACAAACCATCAAAACTATAGTAACAATGAAAAAGTACATTTTCATGGCTCTCTTAGGATTGAGCCTTTCTGTTCCCAAAGCCCACGCACAGTGGGTAGTAACCGACCCTGGCAATTTTGCCGGCAACATCGTCAATTCAGTCAAGGAGATAGCAACAGCCTCGAAGACGGTGAAGAACACCCTTGACGGTTTTAAGGAGGTAGAGAAACTCTACAACGACACCAAGAAGTATTATGATGCCCTAAAGAAGGTGAATAACCTTATAGGGGATGCCTACAAGGTCAAGGAGTGTATTCTCATGGTGGGCGACATCTCTGAGATTTATGTTACCTCGTATAAGAAGATGCTCTCGGATAAGAATTTCCGCCCTTCAGAACTCGCGGCGATGGCTTCGGGCTATGCCAAGCTTCTGGAGCAGAGCGGTGAGAGTCTCAAGGAACTAAAGTCCATTGTCAAGAGTAATGTTTTCTCGATGAACGACCATGAGCGCATGCAGTCCATAGACCGCATCTATACCACGCTAAGAGAATATCGCTCGCTTGTATCCTACTACACAAGGAAAAACATATCCGTGAGCTACGTGCGTGCAAGGGAGAAGAACAACCTTGCTTCTGTCAAAGCGCTCTATGGTAATACGGCAAGCAGGTATTGGTAAATCAACACCACAGAAAAAAAGGACTTGAAAGAACTTTCATAAAACACTTTTGCTTATGGATTTTGCCAGTTTACATGAGCTGCTACGCTCAACCTATGACGAGATGATGCCGCTCTGTGCCCAGATGACGGGCATTGCCAAGGGCATTGCAGGCTTGGGCGCACTCTTTTATATTGCTCTTCGGGTATGGGCTTCCATTGCCCGTGCCGAGGCGATAGACGTTTTTCCGCTTCTCCGACCTTTTGTCTTAGGCTTTTGTATCATGTTCTTCCCGACAGTCGTACTGGGTACGATGAATGCCGTTCTCTCGCCCGTAGTGCAGGGAACGGAGATGATGGTACACCAGCAGGAGGGGAACCTTGCCGAGCTTACTGCCAAGCGGGACAAGTTGCAAGAGGAAGCCTACCTTAGGAATCCTGAAACAGCCTACCTTGTTTCCAACGAGAAGTTCGATGAGAAGATAGAGGAAATGGGCATCATCGGACCTGAAGATGCCGTGACGATAGCGGGTATGTATGCCGAGCGTGCTGCCTATCAGACCAAGCAGTGGATCATGAAGATGGTACACGACCTTTTAGAACTTCTGTTCCATGCTGCAGGGCTTATCATCGACACGCTACGCACCTTCATACTCATCGTCCTTGCCATTCTCGGTCCGATAGTCTTCGGCATTGCCGTATGGGATGGTCTTGCTGGCTCACTTACGGCATGGTTCTCACGCTATATCTCTGTCTACCTGTGGCTGCCTGTCAGCTCTATTCTTACGGCACTGCTTACAAAAATACAAGTGCTGATGATAGAGAAAGATATCGAAGCACTCAGTGACCCTAACTATCTGCCTGATTCGGGGACGTGGTACTACATCGTCTTCTTCCTTATCGGTATTGTAGGCTACTTCTGTGTACCTACCGTGGCAGGTTGGATTATCGAAGCTGGAGGTGGTATCGGCTCATACGGTCGTAATGTCAACCAGACAGCACAGCATGGTGCGCAAGGCGCATATACTGGTGGCAAGGCTGCTATGGCTGGCGCAGGTGCTGCTGTGGGAAATGTCGGTGGACGTATCAAGGGTGCACTGCTCAAAGGAAAATAGAAATCGAACAATAATGATTAATTAATCAATAGATATAAAAGAAAAATGGAATTTAAATCACTTGGTAATATCGAAACCTCATTCAGGCAAATAAGACTCTATGCCTTTGTCTTTGCTATCGTCTGTGTGGCGGTAAGCAGTTATGCCGTCTATGCCTCATACTGCTTCGCTAAGGAGCAGAGGGAGAAGATCTATGTGCTTGACCAGGGAAAGTCGCTCATGCTGGCTCTCAGTCAGGATGCAAGCAGAAACCGCCCCGTAGAGGCAAGAGAACACGTGCGCCGCTTCCACGAGCTGTTCTTCACCATTGCACCCGACAAGGATGCCATTGAGAAGAACATGGAGCGTGCCTTTGTGCTGTGTGACAAGTCGGCTTTCAACTATTACAAAGATTTGGCAGAGAAGGGCTATTATAATCGCGCCATATCGGGTAATGTCAATCAGCGCATAGAGGTGGACTCTATCCACTGCAACTTTAATACTTACCCTTATGCGGTAACGACCTATGCAAGGGAGTTTATCGTCCGTCAGAGTAATGTTACAGAGCGCAGTCTTGTTACGACTTGCACGCTGCAGAACTCTGTTCGTTCGGATAACAACCCACAAGGCTTCCTGATGGAGAACTTCCTTGTGAAGGAGAACAGAGACATACAGACTTATAAACGATAAGGTTATGGCAAGGAAAAGAAACTTTTTACTCTCACGTCAATATCTGCGCTTTCACCTGTGGCTCCGCCATCGGTGTGAAAGACTCACGATAAGGCAGAGAAAGGAAATCGTCTATGGGCTGAGTTTCATCTATCTGCTCTGCTCGCTTTGGATGATAGCGCAGTTTTTCCTTCCTCCAAAGAAGGAAAAACTACCCATCCCCACGGGAAAGCTGACGGACAGTCCGATACGAACAGACAGTACTTTACAAGAGTTACACGGCAATTTTTATCTACAACATCATCAAACAATCAAAGAAAATGGATAATAAACAGAAAGAACAAATGAAAAAAGGTTTGGTCTTCGGAGGATTAGGACTGCTGTTTGCTCTCTCAATGTGGTTTATCTTCGCCCCTTCGGGCAAGGATAAGACTGCAGCGGAGCAGGGACTCAATGACAGCATCCCGCAGGCAACGACGGAAAAGCTCACCGAAAACAAGCTCAAAGCCTATGAATTAGGCGACAAGGCACACGAGGAGGAACAGACCCGCGAGGAGATGGGCAGACTATCGGACTATTTCGCACAGAACACTGCTCCATCAGAGGAGCAGCGTGCAGAGACAGCTGCTTCTACGGCAAAGATAGAAAACTCTATGCATCGCTATGAGGAGAATAATCGCCTGTTGAACTCCTTTTACGCTCCCGACCCACACGAGCAGGAACGTGAAGCCTTGCGCTCGGAGATAGATAACCTTAAAAAGGAACTCTCTGCCAAAGACAGCAGGGAGGACAATGAAGAGAAACGGCAGCTTGCCTTGATGGAAAAGAGCTATCAGATGGCAGCGAAGTATCTCCCTAAAGCATCAACTCCACCTACCTTCAATAATGGTCTGACGGCAGGAAAGGAGAAGACGGAAGGGGCAGCAGGTGGCTCTGAAGCCGCTAAGGGCAAGACCATGCAGAATGAAAAGCCTGCAATGGAAGTTCTGCCGGAGCGTAGGCAGATAGTATCCTCACTTGATCAGCCTATGAGCGATGTATACTTTATGGAGGAATACGGCAAGAAGGCTCGCAATATGGGTTTCCATTCGCTTGCAAGCAGTTCTCCATCTTTGTTGCGCAATACGCTAAAAGTAGTAGTGGACAGGACTACTGTTCTTAAAGAGGGTGAAAATGTGGTACTCCGTCTGCTGGAAACTGCTAAGGTACAGGGACTGCACATTCCACGTCAAAGCCGACTCATAGCCGTCGCTAAGATAGAAGGCAACCGTATGCACCTGCTTATCAAAAGCATTGAGGTGGACGGGCATATCATAGCCGTCAAGCTCTCGGCATACGACACAGACGGACAGGAGGGTGTGTATATACCCGGTTCGGAGGACATCAATGCGCTTAAGGAAGTCGGGGCGAACATCGGTGGTTCAATGGGCACATCCTTTACCTTCGCTTCCTCTGCCAAGGACCAGATTATCTCCGAGGCTGCCCGTGGGGTGATGCAGGGTGCAAGTCAGCTGCTTCAGAAGAAACTTCGCACCATCAAGGTAACGCTCAAGAGTGGCTACCGCCTTTTCTTGGTTCAGTCCAAATAAAACAATCGAAAATGATAAGTAAAAATAACATCAAATAAAAAAGGAACAATGAAGAAAATTATTTTATCAATGGCTATGCTTGCCATGGTGGGAGCAACAGCCACAGCACAGGAAAACAATGATGGTCTGACACCGAGCCGTCCGCTTACTTCGGGAGAGCTTTTTCAAGGTATGAGCCGTGCCATACCAACGGGGCGTGTCGTACTGCCGTATGGTCTTGACGTTACCTTTGACAAGACCGTGCATCTTATCTTCCCTTCTGCTATTCGTTATGTAGACTTAGGTTCACAGAATATCATTGCAGGAAAAGCGGAGGATGCAGAGAACGTACTACGTGTAAAGGCTTCGGTGAAGGACTTTGAAACGGAGACCAATATGAGTGTCATCTGCGACGACGGCTCTTTCTATGCTTTCAACGTGAAGTATGCCGATGAGCCAGAGAAACTCAGCATAGAGATGAAAGACTTTCTGTCACCAACAGACGGACGATTGCCAAGCAATCGTTCTGACATTTACTTTAAGGAACTCGGCAATGAGTCGCCCGTATTAGTAAAACTGATGATGCAGACTATCTATCAGAATGACAGACGCAGCATTAAGCACATCGGTGCACAGCAGTTCGGCATGAAGTTCCTGCTTCGTGGCTTGTATGCCCATAACGGCTTGCTGTATTTCCACACTCGTATGGAAAACGGCACGAATATGCCGTACTCGGTGGATTTTATCACCTTTAAGGTAGTTGATAAGAAGATGGCAAAGCGCACTGCTATACAGGAACAGGTGTTGCAGCCACTTCGCGCCTATCATCAGGTGATGCAGGTGCGTGGCATGGGTAGTGAACACACTGTGTTTGCGCTCGAGCAGTTTTCTCTTGCAGAGGACAAGCAGCTTGAAGTGACGCTTTATGAAAGAAATGGCGGTCGTACGCTGACTTTCCATGTAACGGCAGAAGACCTGCAGCTGGCAAAGAAGATTGATAATCTCAAACTGAAATGGTAGACATTATGAAGAAGAAAATCATTTTATCGGTTTGTGCAGCGGTGGCTATGACTTTTAGTCTGCCATCGCAGGCACAGCGACTGATACCCAAGCAACGTGGGATTGAAGTCCTGGGTAGTGTTCCTCTTATCAAGGGTGAGAAACTCTTTGCAGGTGATAACTTCGGCATGGGAGCATCACTCACCCGTTATCTCAAAAAAGAGAACTACACCTTTGTGGAAGTTGAGTATGAACAGCAGAATATGCCGTACAGAAGTTATAACGTAAAACTCAAGGATGCACTCTTGCACTTGGGCTATATGCACCCTGTTCTTTCCGACAGAGGTAAGAATGTTTTACTCTATGGGGGCATATCCGCCTTGGGAGGTTATGAGGAATTGAACGAGGATAAAAAACTACTGCCCGATGGGGCGACACTGCTCGACCGCTCCCGCTTTGTCTATGGCGGTGCCGTGCATGGTTCGGTAGAAGTGTTCCTGACGGACAGGGTTCTCTTTCTTGTAAAGGCACAGGGACGTTTCCTCTTTGGAACAGACGTGCATTGCTTCCGTCCGGCTGTTTCAGCAGGACTAAGGTTTAACTTTTAAGTAGAAGAAAAGATGAAAAAGATATTGAATACGATTTGGGTAATGGGTGTGCTGACCCTTGCCGTGTTTTGCCTATCTGCTTGTGATAGGGATTTGGATGTTCAGCAGTCTTATCCGTTTACGGTGGAGACAATGCCGGTTCAGAAGGACATCATAAGGGGGCAGACGGCTGAGATACGCTGCACGCTAAAACGAGGCGGTGAGTTTGCCGACACTCGCTATACGATACGTTATTTCCAGTCTGACGGCAAGGGCTTGCTAAGAAATGATAACGGCACTGTCTTCAAGCCAAACGACCGCTATCCGCTAACAAAAGATGTGTTCCGCTTATACTATACCTCGCTCTCAGCTGACCGCCAGACGATTGATGTCTATGTGGAGGATAGTTTTGGGAAAGTTCAACAGCTGACCTTTAGTTTCAACAACGAGCGAGAAGAGGGCAAGGATAAGCCTGCATCTTCTCGCCACTAAGAACAAAATTGATGCGAACGATAAATTCTTTCATTTTACTTTGTGTATTCTGCCTGTTCTGTCAGCCGACCCTTGCCCAGCGCAGGGTGCGGCTGGCAGACTTGCCACCTTTTGAGCGTGCAGTAGTTGTTGTGAAATACTTTGAGGGTATGCACAGCTGGAAGAATTATCCGTATGTTGGATATGGGCATCAGCTGCAACCAGGAGAGCGTTTCACAGCGGATATGACGGAACGGCAGGCAGACTCCCTGCTCCGTGCCGACCTTTGGAAATGCTTTGAACACTTCAAGGGGTATGGCAAGGATGCCCTGCTGCTCAGCCTCCTTGCCTATAATGTGGGTGTGGGGCGACTGCTCGGATATGGCAAGCATCCAAAGAGCCGATTATTACAAAAGATTGAGGCAGGAGACAGAAATATCTATCGTGAGTATGTTTCGTTCTGCAGATACAAGGGAAAAGTTTTGAAAGGGTTAGTTAAACGTAGACAGGTTGAGTTTGCCCTGTTTTATATACCTTTAGCTTATGATTGATATTTTGTTGAGGAATAATAGAAAATTATTTTCTTTTATCGTATCTTTCCTCTAAAGAAAAACGCATTTTCTTTATTCCCACTGGCTTATAAATCAAAGTTTTTCAGTAACTTTGGTTAGAAAAGCGACAACCCTTTGTAGAAGGGTGTTCCGCACAATAGGCTGGTGTTCGGGTAACGATTTGGAAACCGTTCTGTTTGCTATGCTTTGCCTTGTCTTGCTTAGAGGTTTGCTCTTTGCTACAAAAGTACATAAAAACTCTAATTCCCAAAAATTCCCATCATCATTTGTTGGTGTTTTAACGCAATATTAAGAAAAAAGGGTGATAAAAATTTGGAAGCAGCATGAATATTGATTATATTTGTAAGCGAATACAAACTAAAACAATTTATTATGAAGAATTATCTAAAATTTTTACCGGTAGTACTCTTTATTCTGAGTGGGTGTAGTGACAAAATGGATGAAGTAGATACCGTTATAGATAACGGTCATAAATCTTATATCTCTTTGTCTGAACAAGAGTACAATAGTATTGCCTATCCTGATAAGAAAGACTTATCGGATGAGGAGGTTGAAAGCATTGCGAAATCATACATCGGAAGTATTAAGGGATCTAATACAAGGTCTGCCTTAAATTCTTTATCAAATGTGCAAAAAGAAAAAATTAGTTTATCCTTGACTACAAAACAGCACGAAAAAGGTGAAGAAATATACTTTACAAAATTAAAATGGGTTGACCATCAAGCCAAGAAGCCTATTAGTATGATTGTAAGTTCAGATTGCCGTTTCCCTTATGTTATTGCCTTTTCTGAGGAAGGAGATTTCTTTTCACCAAACGAAACAGCAGATTTGATGATAAAAAATGCAATGAACATAGCCTTGCAAGAGATTGCCGTAATTAAGCAATGCGAAGATTCTCTTCGTGAAAAAACAAAAGCTTATGTCAATATGCAAATTAGGAAGAAGGGGATGAAACATGTAGAATACCTTGTAAACAATACTCCTGTAACACGTAGTTCTGCCACAGACAATCCCTCTGGGCAATTATATAAAATAGTTGAGCCTATGCTAAAAACAGAATGGAATCAGACAAGTCCTTATAATCTTTATGTGCCTAAATGTCCCCCAGAATATGATTTTGGCTATGGTTATGACGGACGCCATCCTGCAGGGTGTACAATTATTGCTTGGGCACAAGTCTTGGCGTATTTACAACCGAATATCAATGACATTACAACTCCTGAAGGACAGAAATTTTATTGGGGTAATTTAGGAAGTTATTCTCCGAATTTTTTGGGATACCATGAGCTTACTGAGGAAGATAAAAGGTTAGCCTCTTTAATAAAGAATCTTGCAGATGGAAGCGGCACAAAATTTACAAGTGAAGGAGGTTCTGTTTCTGTAGATGCAGTTGCAAATTATGTAAAAAAATGGAATGTCCATATTGATGGAAAAAACTCTTGTACTTTCCAAAACATGGCAAACTCTTTAAATTCAAGAAGACCAGTTATATGTAGAGGAACTGCAAGAGCCATCAGAGAAACAAGAGCAACAGGAGCATTTACCAATGGTTCACATGCTTGGGTTGTTGATGGTTATCAAATTCGCGTTCGTCCCTCTAATGTGGCTCCTTCACCAAAACAACCTCGCAGGATCTTAAAGAGGTACAATGTTTATTGCCATGCTAATATGGGATGGGGAGGAAGTTTTGATGGTTGGTATTTATATCGTTATGACGGAAGTATTGACTTCGATTGTGGAGGAGATTTGTACGATATAAATTTGGCATGTTATCCAAATGCTCGTTTAAACTAACATCTTTTGGCAATCTCGCTATTCAAACGAGATTGCCTTTTCTTTAAATACTTATATAATATGCGTTTAAAATTGAACAATACAATATATATAGTTTGCGCTATATTTTTGTTTTTTCTTAGCTCATGTATGCAAAATGAGATAGAGTTAAAAGAAAAAGATGAGGAAAAAATAGTAACTTCCTATGAGAGAAATATCAATGATGCAGAAACAGAACTCAATGAAATTCTTTTAGGCAAAACAACTCGTGTAAACTCTATTGCTCCAAAAAATCCCATCCTGAAAAATAAATTTACCCTCAAAGTAGATGGCACTTCTATAGATACAAGAGTTGGAGGAATGACAAGGTCAGATGTTGATAATTCAACAAATATACATATTTTCAATTTTCAAGGTGGTGGATATGCTATAATGAGCGGAGATACAAGGGTTACTCCAATGTTAGTGCTTACAGATAAAGGAGAAATCCCTCAAGATGGTGTCATAGACAATCCTAATCTTGTACCATTTTTGGCAAATATGGAAGTCCAAATCATTAAGGAGATTGATGAGTTTAACGAAAATAACAGAATCAATGAAAACGATGAAATTTCTGTTGTATATGGAAAATGGGAAAAAACTTTTTCCGAAATGAAAGAAGGATATTGTCCTGTTGAGTGGGGGCAGGGAAGTCCTTACAATCAATTTTGCCCATTAACGGATGGAAAATTATCCAGCACAGGCTGCGTACCAACGGCTGTTGCACAATTATTATCCGTTTATAAATTTCCCAAACGATACAACGGTTATGATTTTGATTGGGAGATTATGAATCGTTATGTAAAGACTTGGAATCCATATCCTCCTGCAATCCCTTATATAGCAAGGATTATGCAACAATTAGGTTTACGACAGAATTTAGATGTTACTTATGCCAAATACCCAGAAAATGAAACTGATGAAAATAAAGGGAGTTCCGCTTCTACTGATAACATCCCGAGAACTCTTAAGAATTTAGGGTTTTCATCTGGAGGAATAATAAAAGATTACAATGAAACAGACATTGTCAATGAATTAAGGAAAGGATACTATGTATTAGTAAGTGGTTATGCAAAGGAAACGAAACACAAAAAGAAATTTTTAGGCATTACTATAAAGACTTGGTATTCATACTCAGGTGGGCATTGTTGGTTGGTTCACGGATTATTAGAAATGAGCCGTTCTGTCTTCCGCATAAAAAATGGGCAAACCATAGGTTCTTATATACAACGAAAGTATTATTTGTTGTGTAATATGGGATGGAATGGCTTGGATAGTGGTTATTATTATAGCGGTGCTTTTAATACAGATAAAGGTCCTGAGACAGATTTTGAAAAAACAAGAAGCAATAGTAAGGAAGATGGTAATTTTCGATATAAACTATCTGCTATCACAGAAATACGGAAATAAATAATGAATACGAAAGGGCTTTTTTGCTTTGAAGCCCCCTCGTTGTATTTACCCAATGTTCCCACAAGATATGGCTTTGGTAAAATATTTTTCTTTTATAATCGAATTTTTCTGTTCATTTTGCAAAACATAGATTTCTGTTCGATTTTTTTCTCCCATTTTTCCTTGAACCACGTGGCAATCGGCACTTTGTCCACGAGCAGGTCAAGTACGGTCTTCCCATCCCTTTCCTCCCTGCCCACCTGCAAGCGTGCTTTCTCAACGGCGAACGAACGCCTGTACTCATCAGAATGCAGTTTCCCCGTAACAACGAGTACTTTGCCTTGCAGGAGTTCGTCCGTGTGTCTCTCTGACAATCCGACCGAACGGCAAAGCCTTTCAATACGGAAAAACTCGGCAAGCATGGGAAACCATTCCTTTGCCTTGTCGATGATGCGCCTGAGATTGCCGATTTCACGCTGATGCTGCTCCGATGCCCGCAACCGCTCGGCGACGTGGCTTTCCTTCATTTTCTGCATATCCGTGCGCATCTGTCCGATGCTCTCTTTCAGTTCCGCCACCTCACCATGCAACTGCCTGTTCTCGCTTTCAAGCCTGCTCACTTTATTACCGCCCAACAGGGAGTTGATGCCGTTGAGTGCTGCTGTGGCGGTCTTGGTAGCTGAGTTTTTCAGTTCCACCGTTTTTTCTCCGCCTTGATGCGTGCGAGTTCCATTTTGGCTTGCTCCGCCTCCTCGATGATGCACCGTGCTTCCGCCTCCCTTGCCAGCAGGTTGGCGATGTTCTCCTGTATGTCCTCGCCCTGCGTGATGAGATTGCGGTGATACTCATGCGTGGAGAGGTGCTTGGCTGTCGAGCCCCTGACACCCCTTTTCAGCTCGTACTTCGCCATGTGTTCGGCGTAGGTGTCCTGATACCTGATGAGGTTGGCACGGCTCATCACCTCGTCTGCGCAGAGGCGTGGGGCTGTCGCTTTCGTCTTGTACCTGCGCTTTGCCTTCTCTTCCTTTTTCTGCTTCCTGCGCTCACCCTGCACTATCGGCACAACGGTGGCATGGATGTGCGGTGTTTCCTCGTCCATGTGCAGGACTGCCGACACGAGGTTGTCCGCCCCGTAGGTCTCTCTCAGCCACGCCACGCTGTCATCGCACCACTCTCCGAGCCTCCTTTCGTTTTCCATTCGTTCCATATCCTCGTGCGTTCCGCTCAGCACGATGCGGATTTTCTGCAGTTTGCGCCGTATGTCCTTAATAATCAAGCCCAATTGCGTTAAACTGCCGACTTTATGCAAATATTACAACAATTTTATGTAAATTTGCAAATGTACTTTTTGCCTATGTGCTTGAAGTACATAAGCCATATATATGGAACAGATAAATTTAATTTCAGTTTTAATCAAATTTTTTATGGAAAAGAAAAATTATTGTTAGGACTGCTTAGCGAGATGCTAGGCAGATCCCGCCGTGAAAAAGGCGTTAAACTCTACAGAGAATTTGACTGGTTTTGTCTCAGTAGCACTTTCTATTTTATCCATGGGCAATCCTGTAGCTGATGCGTTCACCGCAGGAAGCTATTTGGCACATATAGGAAAGATGATTTGCGACTCGAAACAACGACCGAAGACAAAGATAGATTGGTTATAGGAAATGCTACTACTATTTTGTTTCATAGCAAGTATTGTATCGCTATGCGGTATGTGTTTGCCTATCTTGCTTGTTAAGATAGTAACGATCTTATCTTTTACGCTATTCTCTGCTGCTTGGTAGCCTACGCTACCATCTTATTAAAATTATCGAGGGTAACTATAATTGCGGTGGAACTACCTCTTACCCATTCCGAACAGAGAAGTAAAACCCGAGAATGCCGATGGTACTGCAAATTTGTGGGAGAGTAGGAAGTTGCCCATTTTTTTGAGATTAAATAAATGAGAAGTTTAAATAAAGAAGAACAACAATTTTGCGATCGAATATTGCAAGGAAATGGAAATAATAATTATATTGGCAATATAATAGATGATAAATTAGATAATGTCAGAATTATCATGAATAGACAAAACTCTAGTGTACAAATTCGTGTAACTATATCAAGCCAAAATCCTACAGACGAAGATTTTAGTTATGTTAAAGAGCGTAATACTGAGGTTTGTGAACTTATTCTTGAGGTCGTAAATTTGATACAATTATTAGAGAAAGAACATTATATCATGACCTTGCGTCGGGCAAACCAATTTCAAAATCCAATGAGTATGGGAAGGGGGATCGTTAATTTGCCTTGTATTAATTCGGATATACCAGATTCTAATATTACTAATCTTTTGATAGAATATTGTGAAAAGGAAATATATGTCACGGAGGAATTTAGGCTGTTCTGTAACAGAGGATTTATATCACGAGATGAACAACGGTTTCAAAAACAAATTAAATTGACCTATTGGGCCTTGATAATATCAATTCTTGCACTTTTGTTTAATACAGGTTTCAATGTTTATACTCAAATCATAAATAATAGAAATATAGAAAAGAATAAAACGGAAACTTCACACAACTCATATACAAAAAACAAATTTGCAAAAGATAAAGATGTCAATATTATGAGCACAAAAGATTCTATTTGCAGACAGAATAAGCATAAATAGCCTGTTTGACAATTTAAAATATTGTAGTTCTTATAATTTAAGTTTCTTTGCGACTTTCTTTTGCTTCTTTGCTTTGGTCGCCTGCTCGTTCAAAGACAAAGAAAAGAAGCCACGCAATTTTCGGTTTGCGTGGTTCTTGGCATAGTTTGTAATGCTATTTCTGGACTTTCGTTATCCTGTCTATGTGCTTATTGGGATGCTTGTCAAAAGCCCAATTTATTTCATCATCGGGCAAAGTGCTGTGAATGCTTCCACCCATAACCAACCCACAATTTAGCAGGACTTTTTGTCGTGCGTCTTCCTTGCTCTCTGCAACCACATCAAACACTCCATCGAAGATGTATTGCGTCTGAACTCTGTAAACTTTATTCTTCATAATCTTAAAATTCAACCTTTAATAATCTGTACTCCTTTGGCTCTCCATTGGATAATTTGCGGTGTTTAAGCCAAAAATGATGTGCGCCATAGCCGTATGCAAAGAACTTGTCAAGTTCTGTTTCTTTGGCTATTTTGTTGATAGCCGACCTTAACTCCTCTTTGTTGTCGGATAGAGTTATTGCGTTGATAACCCTAATGAGAATATGCGGTATCTCATTCGCATAGTTGTAGATGATGTTCTCAATCTCTGTTTTCATATCTCTGATAATTTAATGGTTCATACTTTATGCGGTTTCTTTCATTCTTCGGCTTATAAGACCTCGATTAGCATTCACAAGGTTTACTATCTGCTCATGGTATTCTGTGTTCTTGTTGCATACCCCACGACTTTGTACCACTTCCAAAGTTCGTAAAGATACTTCAATGGTTTCTATTCGCTTGCCTTCAATGGTAGCCGAGAGGATAAGGGAGTCCTCCTTGAGGTAATAGGCGTTGGAAAATACGCAATGGTGCATTGATACACCTTCTTCCAAATGTTCTTGCACGCTCTCCAATACGTGGACTTGGATAGTGCCGTCCGTGAAACAGATACCGAAAAATTTGGATTTTAGTTCCTTGAAACGTTTTTCGTCTTCCATTGCCTTCTTTTGCTTCTGTCTTATCTCCACCTGTTCACGCTGTCTGAGAAGTTCCTCGTGTCTGCGGTCGTGTTCGCCTTTAAGGTCTGTTGGGCATAAATATTTTGGATTATGAATATCCTTACCTAATCTTCTAAGTGTATCTACATAATCACTCCAAAGGGAAATATCTGCAATCTCATAGCCGTTACGGACTGCAATCTTGTAGGACTGCCATAGGTCCTCAAAAGTCCTCCTGTTGCCAAGAAAGTAACGTAAATGGTCTGTGCGACCTGCCTTTAGCAATGTTTCCACACGGCTGTCTGTAAGCAATGCAGGAATAAGCTTAGTAGGCACGATGCCATAGAAATTATCCTTAAAACCATTTCTGCGAAGTATGTCTGTAACCTTGAACTTCGGATATATGGGTGAGTAGGCAATATGCTGATAGGCTTCATTATCGTTGCGTATCGCCATAGGACTATAATAGGAAAAGGTATCAACATAGTGTCCCAATACTCTCTGTATGGCAACCACAGTTTTTCGTCCCTGCATATTCCACCAATATTGCCCAATCTCAATTATAGAAGTCTGTGCTTTGTAACCTTTCTCCATACCCACAATAAGTAGGAACATACGTAATACTTGAAACTCTCCACAAGTGGTAAGTAGGGTGAAATACTGCTTCTGCTGCAACTTGCGCTCGTAGGTTTCCTTGACCTGCAACTTTGCCCTGCAATGAGGGCAAGTGCAAGTTTCTCTATGTTTGTTCATTACCCAACTATGCCCACAATCCATACAAGTGGTGCGACCTTTTGGCAAGCGGTAGGCGAAGTGGTCTATGCACTCACGGAATGCCCACTTACTTTGTGTCGTGGTTATCGGGCGAAGATACTTGCTTTGTTCCAAAACTGCCTTTTCAAATTTGTTTCTCGGTTTCATAGGCTTAAAAATCAAATAGTGATGGTTGTACTTGGGTTGTCGCGTTCTCAGTCTTCTTCACTCGTGCGTTACGGCTCTGTAACTTGGCAAGTTCCTCACGCTGATATTGTTTAATGGCTTCCTGCCTTGCTTCGGCTTTTTCTTCCTCCGTGAGTTCCACAACGTGATTAACGGCTACTTGGCAAGAAACAGCCTTACCCACCTCTATATCGTCCTCATCATAGTAGTGAACAGCCATAGAGAAGATTTCATCATCATCAAAGCCGTTGCAACCGCTTTTCTGCACTTCATTAAGAATGTAGGTGATGCACTCCTCGATATTCTTGTTCGGCTTCAACAAGTTAGGGGCAAATAATGGGTCTGCCATAGCACGCTGATTAAGATACTCGGCTATTGTCCGTGTGAAATGTTCTGTTCCTTTCATTGTCGTATATGTTTTGATGTTGTTAATACTTGGAAATTTCTACTATTTGATTGATACGCCCATATAGGTAGGCTCTTAGGCTTGTTCTGTCGGGTGCGTAATACTCTGTCCATTGTCCGTACTGATTGACAAGGTATTTCTTCAGTACGTCAAAGAAGTCAAAGCGATAGCCTTGCAGTGGAACGGCTGTGCGGAAATAGGTGTTAGAGTTCACCGCTTCACATAGCCAATTCTTTTCTTCACGGCTCATACACTCGCCACGATTGAGTTTTGCACGCAGGAGATATACTTTGCTGTTACAAAGGCTCTTCAAAGGGGGAACGTCCCATTGTACAAACTTAATTGCCAATACCTGCTCACTCTTTTCAGCCGTAGGGTTAATGCGGTAATGAGAGGAGGAGCTATATC
>ERZ1674281.133-NODE-133-length-16329-cov-21.297223_pt1 | contig 16329 bp, 12 predicted proteins | sample MGYA00581193_ERZ1674281 | MGnify/ENA primary metagenome ERZ1674281 (study PRJEB41354, sample SAMEA4873317) | human saliva metagenome | biome: human-associated habitat [ENVO:00009003]; feature: mouth environment [ENVO:08000002]; material: saliva material... | reverse complement strand
CTTCGGGTATTCTGCTGCAGTTCTCGGCGGAGGCGCTGCTGACCGGCATCCTGGGTGCTGTGGCTGGTATTGTGCTGGCGGTTAACGGCATTTCGATTGTGTCTTTGCTGAACCATTGGACGCCGATTATTAGCGCTGACACTATCCTACTGGGCCTGGGCGCTGGCGCACTGGTTGGCGTGTTGGCTGGTCTGTACCCGGCGGCGAAGGCATCACGCATTGACCCGGCGCAGACCCTGGCGGCAGGTTAGTCGCGCTGAGTAGGGTTTGGAGGGGTGGTGTCGTCCGTAGTGACATCAGGGTGCCCGAAGCGAAGCGAGGGCGGGTGCCCCTGTAGGAACGAGGACGAACACCGCCCCTCCCCAACGCCGTCCCAAACAAGCCCAAAAGAAAGCAGGAGAGGGCGCCTTCACAGGCTAAGCGAGTATCCTAGAAGCTTCGTATCCCCGAACCGAAACGAGAAAAAGCGTGGAAATCCTGCTGTACGCTGTGGGCATTATCCTCATGGCAATCGCTATTGCCGTCTCGATTGCCCTGCACGAGGTGGGGCATCTGGCGCCCGCGAAGCTGTTCAATGTGCGCGTTCCGCAGTACATGATTGGCTTCGGTAAGACCGTGTTCTCTTTCCGCCGCGGCGAGACCGAGTACGGTTTCAAGGCGATCCCGTTGGGCGGTTACATTTCGATGATTGGCATGTACCCGCCGAGCCCCACCGAGGTGAAGGAGCACCATACGGAGGGTCATTCGGGGAGTACGAGCCCGTTCGCGTCCCTGGCTGAGGAGGCGCGTGCGGCGGACGCCGAGCGCATGCAGCCTGGCGACGAGGACCGCCTGTTCTATAAGCTGCCGGTGCTCAAGCGCATGGTGATTATGCTGGGCGGCCCGACCATGAACCTGCTGATTGGTGTGGTCTGCACGGCTATTTTGGTGTGCGGTTTCGGTACGGCGCAGGTGACGAATAAGGTGTCGGCGGTGTCTGAGTGCGTGCCGAGCGTGAGCGTGACCCATGATTCGATTAGCTACGGCGAGTGCACCGATAAGTCCACCCCCTCGCCCGCGAAGGCTGCCGGCGTGCAGGTGGGTGACCGCGTGGTTGCCGTGAACGGCACGTCGACGGGTTCGTGGGAGGCGGTGTCTTCGGCGATTCGTGCGGCGGGTTCTCACCCGAGCACCCTGACGGTGGAGCGTAATGGTCAGCGCCTGGACCTGTCGGTGACCCCGGTTGAGATGATTCGCCCGGTCTCTGACGGTAAGGGCCAGTACGCGCGTGCCGAGGACGGCTCGATTGCGACGACCCGCGGCGGTTTCGTGGGCGTTTCCCCGTCGAGCGAGCTGGTGCCCGGTTCCATTACCGAGGTCCCCGGAATTGTGGGGGATACCCTCGCCAAGGTGGGCACCTCGATGCTTTCGCTGCCGCAGCGCGTGTGGGATTTGGCGGTGACCCTGGTGACCGGTGGTGAGCGTAGCGCCGAGTCGCCGGTGTCTGTGGTGGGTGTGAGCCGCATTGCCGGTGAGGTGACGGCCACCGATCGCATCGACCTGAAGTCGAAGGCCGCGATGCTGGTCTCGCTGGTGGCGAATATGAACCTGATGCTTTTCGCGTTCAATCTGATTCCGCTGTTGCCGCTGGACGGCGGCCACGTGCTGGGCGCCCTCTGGGAGGGCGCGCGTCGCTTCTTCGCACGCCTGACCGGGCGTAAGGATCCGGGCCCGTTCGACCCGGTGAAGCTTCTGCCGCTGACCTACGTGGTGGCGGGCGCGTTCATCCTGATGTCGGTGGTGCTGATTATCGCCGACGTCGTCAAACCGATCACCCTTTTCTAAGGGGGATGTTTCGCTCTCTTCGCACTGCCTAAAAGATGTGATGTTACGCGCGGTAAGGGTACCCGTATTAGTGGTTTCTTTCGCGTCAGTGGCACAATAAAAAGCTGAAAGAAAGACGCATAACCGTCTTTCACAACTCATGTATGGAGGAAAACCTTGTCGGTCAGCCTTGGTATGCCGAAGCCCGCTCCCGCGGTTCTGTCGCCGCGCCGTAAAACCCGCCAGTTCAAGGTGGGCTCCGTGGGTGTTGGCTCTGAATCTCCGATTTCCGTGCAGTCGATGACGACCACGAAGACCCACGACATTGGCGCGACCCTGCAGCAGATTGCGGAGCTGACCGCTGCCGGCTGCGATATCGTGCGTGTGGCCTGCCCGACCGATAAGGACGCCGAGGCTCTGCCCATCATCGCCAAGCAGTCCCGCATCCCGGTGATTGCCGACATCCACTTCCAGCCGAAGTACGTGTACGCCGCTATTCAGGCTGGCTGCGGTGCCGTGCGCGTGAACCCGGGCAACATCCGTAAGTTTGACGACCAGGTCAAGGAAATCGCTCAGATGGCTTCGGACCACGGCACTTCTCTGCGCATCGGCGTGAACGCCGGTTCGCTGGATAAGCGTCTGCTGGAGAAGTACGGCAAGGCCACCCCGGAGGCTCTGGTGGAGTCTGCCGTGTGGGAGGCTTCGCTCTTCGAGGAGCACGGCTTCCACGACTTCAAGATTTCCGTGAAGCACAACGACCCCGTCGTGATGGTGGAGGCGTACCGCCAGCTGGCTGAGCGCGGCGACTGGCCGCTGCACCTGGGCGTGACCGAGGCCGGTCCGGCGTTCCAGGGCACCATTAAGAGCTCGGTTGCGTTCGGTATTCTGCTGTCCGAGGGCATCGGCGACACGATTCGCGTGTCCCTCTCCGCCCCTCCGGTGGAGGAGGTGAAGGTGGGCTCGAAGATTCTGGAGTCGCTGAACCTTCGCCCCCGCAAGCTGGACATCGTGTCCTGCCCCTCCTGCGGTCGTGCGCAGGTGAACGTGTGGGAGCTGGCCGAGAACGTGACCAAGGGCCTGGAGCACATGAAGGTTCCGCTGCGCGTGGCCGTGATGGGTTGCGTGGTGAACGGTCCGGGTGAGGCTCGCGAGGCCGACCTGGGCGTGGCCTCCGGTAACGGTAAGGGCCAGATTTTCGTGAAGGGCGAGGTCATCAAGACCGTGCCCGAGGATCAGATCGTTGAGACTCTGATTGAGGAGGCAACCCGCATCGCCGCCGAGATGGAAGCTTCGGGCGAGTACGTTCCCGAGGGTTCCCCGGCCGTTTCGGTGAGCTAATCGGTTAGCCCCTAACCCCTAAAATTCATGCACGCGAAGGCGTCCTCCACGCGAGGGCGCCTTCGCTGTTTTTCTTCATCCCGGCTGATTTCTTCGTCCCCGTGGAAGAAACCAGGTCGCCGAAGGTGCTTTGCCCGGCGGCGACAGCGTATTCTTGGAGTACGCGCTTTTGGGCGCGTGTATCCGCTCACTCTCACCCGTTATCCGTTCATGTTCACTCATTTTTTCTCCCGCTCTCCCTTCCGCCGCAGGCCGCGGCACACACAGGAGGCCCCTCCCATTCCCGAGCCGCACGACCCCTTGAAACACCAGGTGTTCGTCCTGGATACGCACTGGCGCGACGGCCTGGAGGAGATTCTCTTCGGGGACCCGATTCCGAACCTGTACCCCATCGAGCACTATGCGGCCGTTCCGCTACCCAAGTCGGCTCCGCCCATCCCCCTGCAGCACTACCAGGGGTTCGTGGGGTGCGCCCGCGGCGACACGCTGTGCTGCGTGGTGCTGCTGGGCTCGAACGTGGTGCCGGTGCGCCTGTGCTGCGCCTACGAGGAGGTTCCCGGAGGCGGTGATTGCGCCGAGGAGGGGAGCATCGGCGCGCTGCACCGTGACGCCCTGGCCCAGCTGTTGCTGCAGGTGGGGGCGCGCACGGACTCGATTTTTGGCGAGAGCGATTACGTGATGCCCCTGTGGGAGCGGATGCAGCAGATGGCGGAGGAGACGGAGAGGCCTTCCTCGAGCGTTCCGCTGCTACACCTGATTCAGCCGAGCCTGAGCGATGTCTACGATCCGCGCACGCGCGTGCTTTCGGAACGGCCCGTGCAACCGCTACTCTACCTGCCCCCGGAGGAGGACCTCTCGGCCTTCTACGAGGCGCCCCTGCCCTCCCTGCCGGAGAACCTGCCGCCCCCGCTGGATCCGCTGGAGCTTGACCGCCCGGTCGAGAGCGTCGGCTACGCGCGCCTGGCCACCGTGGAGGACGAGGAGCGGCTGCTGGTCGCGGCGGCGGCCATGTTCACCGAGGAGGTGGGCTTCGACCCGATTGCCCGCTACGGTGACGGCTACCGCGCCCGCCTGCACGGGCTGATTCGCGCGAAGCGGTGCGCTATCGTGACGGACGCCTCCGGCCGCGTGATTTTTAAGGCGGACGCGGGCATCGCGAGCCTGGACACCGCGCAGGTGCAGGGCGTGTGGATGCACCCGGACTACCGCGGCCTGGGCCTGGCAAAGCCCTTCTTCGCGGCGGCCTCGCGGGTGCTGCAGCGCCGCTACAGGCACCTGAGTCTCTACGTGAACGACTACAACGCGGCGGCGGTGGCCCTGTACAGCGGCACCGGTTGGGTGCCGATTGGCCGGTTCTCGACCATCATCTTTGAGAATTAGCCGCTCGGACGGTTGCGGGGCACCGCGCCGCCGTTCCCGGGCTTTACGAAAACGCTATAGAATTAAAGACGACTGTGCCCTCCGGCGGGCGTGCCGCCCGCGCGAGAGGCACCCAGACTTCACCTACCGACCTTTTCAAGGAGAATCGTGGTACTTCGCCTTTCCAATCTCTTCGTGCGCACCCTGCGCGAGGATCCCGTAGATGCCGAGGTCGCCAGCCACAAGCTGCTGGTTCGCGCCGGTTACATTCGCCGAGCCGCTCCCGGCGTGTACACCTGGCTGCCCCTGGGCCTGAAGGTACTGCGCAAGGTCGAGAACATCATTCGCGAAGAGATGGATGCCATCGGCGCGCAGGAGGTGCACTTCCCCGCGCTGCTGCCCCGCGAGCCCTACGAGGCCACGAACCGCTGGGACGAGTACGGCGATAACCTCTTCCGCCTCAAGGACCGCAAGGGCGCCGACATGCTGCTGGCCCCCACCCACGAGGAAATGTTCACCCTGCTGGTCAAGGACCTGTACTCCTCCTACAAGGACCTGCCGGTCTACCTGTACCAGATTCAGACCAAGTACCGCGACGAGGCGCGCCCCCGCGCCGGCCTGCTGCGCGGCCGCGAGTTCGTCATGAAGGACTCCTACTCCTTCAACATCGACGACGAGGGCCTGAACGAGGCGTACATGGCTCACCGCGCCGCATACCAGCGCATCTTCAAGCGCCTGGGCCTGGAGATCGTCATCGTGACCGCACAGTCCGGTGCGATGGGCGGCTCCCGCAGCGAGGAGTTCCTGCACCCGACCCCCATCGGTGAGGACACCTTCGTGCGTTCGGCCGGCGGCTACGCGGCAAACGTCGAGGCCGTGACCACCGTGGTTCCCGAGGAAATCGAGATCACCGAGTCCACCCCGGCGGCAATCGTCGTGGATACCCCCGATTCCGCAACCATCGAGACTCTCGTCGAGCGCATGAACGAGCTGCACTCCGAGAAGCTCGAGGGCACCCTGGAAGCCTCCCAGACCCTCAAGTGCTTCCTCGGCACCGTCATCACCCCCTCCGGCGAGCGCAAGGTCTTCGCCGTGGGCGTTCCCGGCGACCGCTCCGTGGACCTGGGCCGCGTCGAGGTCAACATCGGCGCGCTGCTGGGCATCGGCGGCGAGGTCGAGGTTGAGGCGGCCAGCGAGGAGGACCTGAAGGCCTACCCGCAGCTGGTCAAGGGCTACGTTGGCCCCGGCCTGAGCCTGGATGCACCCCTGCTTGGCGCTCACTCCGAGGACGAGGCCGCCGTAGCTTCGGCTACCGGCATCCCCTTCTTCGTGGACCCGCGCGTGGTACGCGGTACCCGCTGGGTGACCGGCGCTAACGCCGAGGGCAAGCACGTGGTGAACCTGGTCTTCGGCCGCGACTTCACCGCCGACGGCGTGCTGGAGGCCTGCGAGGTGCGCGAGGGTGACCCGGCACCGGACGGCTCCGGCGAGCTGGTGGCAGCCCGCGGTATCGAGATGGGCCACATCTTCCAGCTGGGCCGCAAGTACGCAGAGTCCCTGGGCCTGAAGGTTCTGGACCAGAACGGCAAGCTGCAGACCGTGACCATGGGCTCCTACGGCGTGGGCGTGACCCGCGCGCTGGGTGCCGTCGCCGAGGGCAACCACGACGAGAAGGGCCTGATCTGGCCGCGCAACCTGGCCCCGGCCGACGTGCACATCGTCGTCACCGGCAAGGATGAGGCTTCTCACTCCTACGCCGACGAGCTGAGCGCCTCCCTCGAGGCCGCCGGCGTGCAGGTTCTGCTGGACGACCGCCCCAAGACCAGCCCCGGCGTGAAGTTCGGCGACGCCGAGTTGCTGGGCGTTCCGACCATCCTGGTGATTGGCCGCGGCTTCAAGGACGGCGTGCTCGAGCTGAAGGACCGCCGTAGCGGCGAGGCTCGCGAGGTGTCCGCTGAGAACGCGGTGGCCGAGGTCATCGCAGAGGTCAAGGGAGAGTAGCCGTGGCGTACAAGCCGAAGCGTTCCGGAACCAAGAAGAGCGCCCCCAATGCGCGCGCTCGCCGCGCAGCATCCCGCGCCGCGAACGGTGTGAACACCTCGCGCACCCGCGCCGAGCGTGAGCCCGTGGTGGATGCGCCGGTGCGCGTGGGCACCCGCGCGATCCGCGAGGAGGAGGTCGCCGAGGCGATTGCCCCCGTCCTCGAGGAGTTCTCGCTCGTGCTGGAGGGCCTGAAGATTTCGGGCCCGGCCGCCAACCGCACCGTGAAGATTACGGTGGACTACACCGCCGAACGTACCGATTCGCTGTCGCTGGATTCCCTCGCGGAGATTTCCGGTGCGATTTCGGGTGCTCTCGATCGTGCGGATGCGAACGACGAGTTCTTCCCCTACGAGCTGGAGGTCTCCTCGCCGGGCGCAACCCGCCCGCTGAAGGAGCGCCGCCACTGGGAGCGCGCCCGCACCCGCCTGGTTGCGGTCACCGCACCCGACGGCACCGAGTACCTGGCCCGCCTCCTCGAGGTGCAGGACGAGGGCCCGGTCCTGGCGCGTAAGAAGAACACCAAGAAGGGGCAGAAGGAGTCGTACCACGAACCGGCTTTGGTTGCGTGGGAAAATATCGGTTCTGCGCATGTCGAAATCGACTTCAATTCTCCGGTTGAACCGGTAGAATAGAGACACTAAAGCTCTAGGCACGGGCTGTTCCGTGCCGGGTATATACCGTTCGGGAGCCGGGGCGCGGAGAGCGTCCCGGCGCCGTGCTAACTGGGAAAGGCTGAAAAGCGTGGAGGATATTAAAACTATTGACCTGGGCGCACTGCGCGCATTGGCGAAGCAGCGCTCTCTCGTCATGGAGGAGCTCTTCACCCTGGTTGAGAACGCCCTGCTGCTCGCGTACCTGAAGCAGCCCGGCGCCATCAAGGGTTCGCGTGCCGTCATCGACCGCACCACCGGCGAGTTCGTGATTCTCGCCCCGGAGCTCGATGAGAACAACCAGAAGATTGACGAGTTCGACGACACCCCGAACAACTTTGGCCGTATCGCCGCCGCCACCGTGCGCCAGGTGCTGTCCCAGCGTCTGCGCGACGCCGAGGACGCCTCCGTGCTGGGCGAGTTCAAGGACCGCGAGGGCACCCTGGTGTCCGGCGTGGTTCAGCAGGGCAACAACCCCCGCATGGTCCAGGTCGACCTGGGCACCGTCGAGGCCGTTCTGCCCGGTAACGAGCAGGTTCCCGGCGAGAAGTACCCGCACGGCACCCGCCTGCGCGCCTACCTGGTGGAGGCACGCCGCGGCCCCAAGGGCCCCTCGATCGTGATTTCCCGTTCGCACCCGAACCTGGTGCTGCGCCTGTTCGAGCACGAGGTCCCCGAGATTTCCGAGGGCCTGGTCACCATTAACTCCATCGCCCGCGAGGCCGGCCACCGCTCGAAGATTGCCGTTTCGGCAAAGAACCCGACCATCAACGCTAAGGGCGCCTGCATCGGCGATATGGGCGCCCGCGTGCGCGCCGTGGCCGCCGAGCTGAACGACGAGAAGATCGACATTGTTGACTACTCGACCGACCCGGCAACCTTCATTGCTGCGGCGCTGTCCCCGGCCAAGGTCACCGAGGTAATCATCGCGAACCCGCGCGAGTACTCCGCCCGTGCCGTGGTGCCGGATGACCAGCTATCCCTGGCCATCGGTCGCGAGGGTCAGAACGCCCGCCTGGCCGCGAAGCTGACCGGCTGGCGCATCGACATTCTCTCCGAATCGAAGTACGCCCAGGTGCGTGCCGAGGAGGAGGTCGCCGCGCGCGTGGCACGTAGCCTCGCCGAGGAAGCCGCCGCCGAGCAGGCCGGTGAAGAGGCAGAGGCAGCAGCCGTTGAGGCGGCCGCCGACGCCGAGTAAGGCAGACTAGCATCCGTCCGCGTAAACCGCGGAGGGGAGGTAGGCGCAGGGTGCCGGGGGAGACCCCGCGCCCTGTGCCTACCTCACATTTTTACCCACAAAAATCAAAAACGGGATACACTATTAAGATGTGCCGGAACACACCGGACGCTCTCGCGCGCCCTGGATTCGCTCCGGCCCAGGCATTAAACGCGCATCGTATCGGGCTCCGACAGAACATAAGGAGGGCAGAGCCGTGACCCAACCGGTCCCCAGCGACGCCTCCGCTCAGCCGGAACCCCCGATTCGCACCTGCGTTGGGTGCCGCACTCGCGATGAACGGCGAAATCTGCTGCGCATCGTGAGCGTTCAGCCCGCCTCCGATGAGGCCGGCACCCCGCGATATCTACCCGATACCGCGGGAACGATGCCCGGGCGAGGCGCTTGGATTCACCCGAGCGAAGCGTGCGTGGCCGCTCTTGAGAAGAAGAACGGCCTGGCCCGCGCCTTCAAGAGGGCGGTACCCGCCGCCGCGTTGAAGGCCTGCTGCGAGCAGATTCGAGCCGTCCTGACGGCGCGCGAGTCCTCGCCAGAAGCCGCACCCGGCACCGTATAGCCCCTGTTAGTCAACGAGTTTGACGACTTCTTATCTGAAAGCGAGTCAGAAAACTGATGGATATCTAATGAGTGCCGCGAAATGAGTACCTTCCCGTGCTCACCCACCGGTAACTTCACGAATTGGCGCGCCCCTCGGCGCGCACCCCGTACACATTAGAGTCCGCACCTATCCCGGTGCGGACCGGGATAGGAGAAAATTTGGCTCAGCCTCGAGTACACGAGTTTGCTAAAGAGGTAGGCGTACCTTCCAAGGAAGTTATCGCCAAGCTCAAGGAGATGGGCGAGTTCGTTAAGAGCTCCTCCTCCACCCTGAACCCCATGGTGCTGAAGAAGCTGCGCGCGGCGTACCCCGCCAAGCAGTCCGCTCCCGCGGCAGAGGCCAAGGCAGCGAAGCCGGCTCCCAAGCCGGCCGCGAAGCCCGCCGCCGCAAAGCCGGCAGCACCCAAGCCTGCAGCCGCACAGTCGGCCCCCAAGCCCGCAGCGAAGCCCGGCGCCAAGCCGGCCGCTCCGAAGCCGGCCGCAAAGTCTGCAGCACCCAAGCCCGGTGGCCCCCGCCCCGGCAACAACCCCTTTGCCCCGCAGCAGGGTATGGCCCGCCCCGAGGCCGCTCCGAAGCCGGCAGCACCCAAGCCTGCCGCTCCGAAGCCCGGCCCCAAGCCCGGCCCGCGCCCCGGTAACAACCCCTTCGCACCCCAGCAGGGCATGAAGCGCAATGGTGGCGACTCGCAGCGTTCAGGCGGTCCCCGTCCGGCACGTAACGGTCGTCCCGGTGGTAACGGTGGCCCCCGTCCCGCGGGCGGCGCACGTCCCGCGGGCGGCGCACGTCCCGGTGGTAACGGTGGCCCCCGTCCCGCCGGTGGCGCACGTCCCGGTGGTAACGGCGGTCCCCGTCCCGCCGGTGGCGCACGTCCCGGTGCACAGCGTTCCTCCGGTGGTGCACGCCCGAACCCCTCGATGATGCCGAAGGTATCCAACGTTGGTGGCGGCGCATCCGGCTCTAACAACGGTGGCGGTAACGGCGGCGGCGCACGTCGCGGTAACGGCGGCTTCAACCGCGGTCCGGGTCGTCCCGGCCCCGGCGGCCGCGGCAACGCCCAGGGCGCATTCGGTCGCGGCGGCTCCAAGCGTAAGGGCCGCAAGTCGAAGGCAGCTCGCCGCCACGAGCAGGAACAGCTGAACGCACCGGCACCCGGTGGCGTGGTTGTTCCTCGCGGCGACGGCTCGACCGAGATTCGTCTGCGCCGCGGCGCCTCCATCATGGACTTCGCCGAGAAGATTGGCGCAAACCCGGCCTCGCTGATTACGGTGCTCTTCCACTTGGGCGAGATGGCTACCCAGACTCAGTCCCTCGACGAGGACACCTTCGAGCTGCTGGGCGCCGAGCTGGGCTACGTCATCAAGATTGTGTCCCCCGAGGACGAGGAGCGCGAGCTGCTCGAGTCCTTCGACATCAACCTCGAGGCAGAGCTTGAAGCTGAGGGCGAGGATGTTCTGGAGGTTCGTCCCCCGGTCGTGACCGTCATGGGTCACGTCGACCACGGTAAGACCCGCCTGCTGGACGCCATCCGCCACACCAACGTTATCGAGGGTGAGGCCGGCGGCATTACCCAGCACATCGGTGCGTACCAGGTCCACACCACCGTTGAGGGCGAAGACCGCGCGATTACCTTCATCGATACCCCCGGTCACGAGGCGTTCACCGCTATGCGTGCCCGCGGTGCGAAGGTCACCGACGTGGCCATCCTCGTGGTCGCAGCGGATGACGGCGTGATGCCCCAGACCGTTGAGGCACTGAACCACGCCCAGGCAGCTAACGTGCCGATCGTGGTGGCCGTGAACAAGATCGATAAGGAAGGCGCGTCCCCGGACAAGATCCGTGGCCAGCTCACCGAGTACGGCCTGATCCCCGAAGAGTACGGTGGCGACACCATGTTCGTGGACGTCTCCGCACGTAACGGCACCAACATCGACGAGCTGCTGGAGGCAGTCACCCTGACCGCCGACGTGCTCGAGCTGACCGCTAACCCGAACAAGGAAGCCCGCGGCGTGGCCATCGAGGCCAACCTGGACAAGGGCCGCGGTGCGGTTTCCACCGTCCTGGTTCAGTCCGGTACCCTGCGCGTTGGCGACGCCATTGTTGCCGGTGTGGCACACGGCCGCGTCCGTGCAATGTTCGACGAGAACGGCCAGGCCGTGAAGGAAGCCGGCCCCTCCCGCCCCGTGCAGGTGCTGGGTCTGTCCACCGTGCCGCGCGCAGGTGACACCTTCCTCTCCACCGAGGAAGAGCGCACCGCCCGCCAGATCGCTGAGAAGCGTGAGGCAGCCGACCGTAACGCCCAGCTGGCTAAGCGTCGCAAGCGCGTCACCCTGGAGTCCTTCGACGCCGCCGTGGCCGAGGGCAAGATGGATACCCTGAACCTGATCATCAAGGGTGACGTCTCCGGTGCCGTGGAAGCACTGGAAGAGTCCCTGATGAAGATCGACGCCGGTGGCGACGAGGTTCAGCTGCGCGTCATCCACCGCGGTGTGGGTGCTATTACCCAGAACGACGTGAACCTGGCTACCGTGGACAACGCGGTCATCATCGGCTTCAACGTCCGCCCGGCAGAGCGCGTGGCCGAGCTGGCCGACCGCGAGGGTGTCGAGATGAAGTTCTACTCGGTCATCTACCGTGCGATCGAAGACATCGAGCAGGCCGTCAAGGGTATGCTCAAGCCCGAATACGAGGAGGTCGAGCTCGGCTCGGCAGAGATCCGCGAGGTCTTCCGCTCCTCCAAGTGGGGCAACATCGCAGGTTCGATCGTCAAGAACGGCATCATCAAGCGCAACGCCAAGGCACGCCTGGTGCGCGACGGCTCCGTGGTGGCAGACAACCTCACCATCGAGTCGCTGCGTCGCTTCAAGGACGACGCCACCGAGGTGCGCGAAGGCTTCGAGTGCGGTATTGGCCTCGGCTCCTTCAACGACATCAAGGAAGGCGACATTATCGAGACCTGGGAGATGCGCGAGAAGCCGCGCGTCTAAGGCTCCCATGCTGATGCGCCCGTGACCCGCACCCCGCCCGCAGGTACCCGGTTCCGTGACCGGAGGCCAGCGAGCGGGGGAGCGGGGGCGGGCGCTTTCCGCATCCTGCCCCCAACCCATAGAATTTTTGTATCTAGAATTCCCTCCTCGAGATACCGACATCTCGAGGCGACCGCCCACCCCGCTTCGAAATCCACCGGAACCAACCGGAACCAACCGGGGCCCGGGCGGCCCCATCAACCGCAGACAAGGAGAAACACATGGCTGACGCAGCCCGCGCGGCACGACTTGCAGACCGCATCAAGGTCATCGTGGCGAAGGCCCTCGAGCGCCGAGTGAAGGACCCCCGCCTCGGTTTCGTGACCGTCACCGATGCCCGCGTGACCAACGACCTGCAGCACGCAACCATTTACTACACGGTGCTCGGCTCCGAAGAGGACGCCGCCAACACCAAGAAGGCCCTCGAATCGGCTAAGGGTATTCTGCGTTCGGAGGTGGGTAAGAACATCACCGCGCGCCTGACCCCGACCCTGACCTTCGTGGCCGACGAGGTGCCCGAGAACGCCTTCCACATTGAGTCCCTGCTGCGCGAGACCCGCGAGCGCGACGCCAAGCTGGCCGCCGCCGCCGAGGGCGCGCAGTACGCCGGCGACGCCGACCCCTACAAGAAGGACGAGGACGAAGCGGACGAGGACGCCTAAGTGGCCAAGAAGCAGCCCCAGGGCCCCTCGGGCCTGATGGTTATCGATAAGCCCGCCGGGATGAGCAGCCACGACGTGGTTTCGCGGATGCGCCGCATCGCCGGAACCCGACGGGTCGGCCACGCCGGTACCCTGGATCCGGCCGCGACCGGTGTGCTGATTCTGGGCGTGAATAAGGCGACGAAGCTGCTGACCTACCTGGTGGGCCAGGACAAGACCTACGACGCCACGATTCGCCTGGGCATCGAGACGCTGACCGAGGACGCCGAGGGCGAGCACACCGCCGCCCACCCCGAGGCCGTGGAGGCCCTGACCGCCATGGGCCCCGAGCAGATGCGTGCGCGCATCCTGGAGGCGGTGGCCGGCCTGTGCGGTGACATCATGCAGGTTCCCTCCGCGGTGTCCGCCATCAAGATCAACGGGGTGCGTTCCTACGCGCGCGTGCGCGGCGGCGAGGAGGTTGAGCTTCCCGCCCGCCCGGTGACCATCAGCGAGTTCACGGTACATTCCGTAACTGCCGGTTTCGCCGAGTACGTCGTCGAGGACCTCGAGGGGGAGCACATGGCGACCTCGGTTCCCGTCGTGGACTGCGAGGTCACGGTTTCGTGCTCCTCTGGCACCTATATTCGTGCCCTGGCCCGTGATTTGGGTAAGGCCCTGGGCACTGGCGGTCACCTGACGGCGCTGCGCCGAACCCGCGTGGGCGCGGTGCACCTGCAGGATGCGGCCGACCTGGCCGAGCTGACGGCGCGCCGCGAGGCCTCCGAGGGGCCCCTCGAGGACCTGCCCCTGCTACCCCTGGAAGAGGCCGCCCGCCGTATTTTCGGGGCCCGCGAGCTCAGTGCAGCCGAGGCGAGCGATATCTCCTACGGGCGGCGCATCGCCCCCAGCGGCGATGGCACCGTGGTCAAGCGCTCCGCCCACGCGAGCGCCGACGAGCAGGGCGCGATTCAGCACGCCAGCGTCGAGGGTATCGTGGCGGGCTTTGCCCCTGACGGCACCCTGGTGGCCCTGCTGGAGAACAAGAAGCAGCGCGGGAAGGTGCAGGCCGCCCCGGTGCTGGTTTTTGAGGCGAACCGCTCCTTCGACTAGGAAACTTATCCTAGGGCGCTTATCCTAGAGCGCCTCTCGGATAGCTCGCCTTTCGACGCCTCCCCGCTCACTCGGGGAACCCCTCACACTCGGGGCCCGGCCCCTACACACAGCCAAACACTCGCAGACGCCCCGCGTGGGGCGCCCAACTCAAGGAGAGAACATGAGCGAGAACCTGACGCCCTCCGAGCGTAACGTCTCGAAGGCCGCCGCAGAAAAGGCCGCAGAGCGCGAGGCCGCGCAGAAGACCTCGCAGGCCGAACCGCACACCGCCCCGGTTCCCCAGGTGAAGGGCACCGCCGGTGCCGCCGAGCAGGAGACCAATATTTCGGCGGCGAAGGCCCCCGAGGGTGTGCGCGTGAGCCCTTCGGCCTCCGCGAAGCCCACCGCCTCCAAGGCCGAGAAGAAGGCAGACAAGAAGGCCGAGAAGAAGGCGACCCGCGAGGCTTTCGCCCGTCCCCAGAGCATCGAGGAGGCGGCAAAGCCGCAGAACCGTGCGGCCTTCCGCGCGGCCGTGGCCCTGTACGGCCTGTTCATGATTGCCTACGGCCTGTGGCAGGTCTTCGGCGGTGTGTCGGCCGTGCCCGACGCCCCGACCGATTTCGCTAACTCCTCGGTGCAGTCGAACTACGTCTTCTTCGCCTCGACCTACGTGGGTGTGGGCCTCTCCTTCGTGTTCATCGCCCTGAAGTTCAAGTGGGTGAACATGCTGGCCTTCTCGTGCCTGGTGGTGTTCCTGGGCGGCGTGGGCCGCATCCTGTCCTGGGTGAACTTCGGCACCCCGAACTGGATTCTTATCGTGCTGATGGTGACCGAGCTGGTCATCCCGCCCTGCCTGCTGGTGTGGTACGGCTGGATCAACAAGTCCAACGCAATCCGCCAGGAGATGCTTAACGCATCCCGAACCCAGCCCGCCGCGGCTGCCAAGGGCCGCAAGTAGGCTCGTATGCGCCCGGGAGGGCCCCGAGAGGGGCTCGTCCCGGGCTTTTTCGGGGCGCTTGCCGAGCCCCCGTTCCATTCTCTAGCGATGAGTGCCCGCTAATTCTTTATCCTGCCGCCCGTGGTCTAGGATGGAGAGGTACATTTAACTTTTCAGGAGAGCCCGTGACCCTCTACACCGCTTTGAGCGACGTCCCCGCCGGCTATGGCCCCTCGGTCGTGACCATCGGCAACTTTGACGGCGTGCACCGTGGGCACGCCCGCGTGATTTCACGCGTGGTGTCCCTCGCTGAGGAGCACGGTCTGCGCTCCATCGCGGTCTCGTTCGACCCGCATCCCATTCAGGTGCACCGCCCCGAGGTAGCCCACCACGATATCATGAGCCAGGGCGCTCGCCGCCACTACATGTGCCTGCTGGGCCTGGAGGACTACCTGCTGCTGCACTACAGCCTGGAGTTCGCGCAGCAGACCCCCGAGGAGTTCGTGAAGACCACCTTCGTGGACGGCCTCAATGCCCGCTACGTGGTGATTGGTGACGACGTGCGCTTTGGCCGTAACAACTCGGGCGACCTGAACACGATGCGTGAGCTGGGGGAGAAGTACGGGTTCGAGGTCGTGGTCGTGGAGGACCTCATGGTGGATGAGAACACCCGCTGCTCCTCGACACGCATCCGCCAGCTGCTGCTGGAGGGCGACATGCCGGCCGCGACCGAGCTGCTGGGCCGCCATCACATGATGGCCGGCGAGGTCGTGCACGGTCTGGCGCGTGGCCGCGAGCTGGGCTTCCCGACCGCGAACCTGGACTTTGAGGCGCGAGGCTTGCTGCCCGCGGACGGCGTGTACGCCGGCTGGCTCGTGGATGAGGCGGGTACCCGCCACCCCTCCGCCATTTCGGTGGGTACGAACCCGACCTTTGACGGCATCGAGCACCGCCAGGTGGAGGCGCACGTGATTGACCGCCCCGAGGAACGCGTGGAAGACTTCAACCTGTACGGTCAGCACGTGCTCATCGAGTTCGTGAAGCGACTTCGCCCCATGGTGGCCTACACCGGTGTGGAGGCGCTGATCGAGCAGATTAACGATGACGTGGCCAAGACCCGCGAGGTGCTGGCCGAGGATGCGAAGACCTACTGCCCGCCGGAGCGTTCCGTGCGGGGCGAAAAGGATTCCGAGAAGAAGTCCGAGGCGGAGAGTCTCGAGGCGTAGGCTGCGGACGAAAGCCGCGGTCAACATCCCGGCGCTGACCCGCGCGTCGCATCCGGCACCTCACGCGTAGAACGCTTGAACCCCGGCGGCAGGTTTCGTACCTGCCGCCGGGGTTTGTCGTACCCGCAGGGCCCCGGCGCCCGCTGAGCCCTAGTGTCCGCATGGCCCCGGTGCTCGAGCGTTCTCAGCCCCTCGCGAGCCCGGGGACGCGAAACGGCAAAGTTAAGAGAAGATAGAGTCATGGAAAAAATGAACGTCGAATCCTTCAACCTTGACCACCGTGCCGTTAAGGCCCCCTACGTGCGCATCGCCGACCGTAAGGTGCTGCCCGGTGGCGACACCCTCATCAAGTACGATATCCGCTTCACCCAGCCGAACA
>ERZ1674281.127-NODE-127-length-17068-cov-26.654852_pt1 | contig 17068 bp, 14 predicted proteins | sample MGYA00581193_ERZ1674281 | MGnify/ENA primary metagenome ERZ1674281 (study PRJEB41354, sample SAMEA4873317) | human saliva metagenome | biome: human-associated habitat [ENVO:00009003]; feature: mouth environment [ENVO:08000002]; material: saliva material... | reverse complement strand
GGTACTTAGAGACAGCTTGCGGCCATCGTTGGTTGGCTTGCCGTATGCCAAAAGATCAGTATTTCGTAACTGGCAACCAGAGCCGCTTCCGTACATACGACCCTAATGATAAGGAGAATTACCTCGCATCAGCCGACTTGATTGAGTTTGCTGAGAAGCACGGACTTTACAATCCAGCACAGGGTGCCTTTGATTTCCATGAGGCTTACGCACGTGATATCAAACTCGACACCACCTATAACTACCCACGTGTATGGGGTTTGCAGCAGTTCTTCTCTCCAGAGATTAAGAATGACGTAACAAAAAACACCTTCCCTGTCTTTGCAAAAGCTGCGCACAAGGTCACACTGACCGAACTTCGCACGGCATTCCGCTTCCACTACGACAATACGGAGCACGATCCATATCTCAATAGCAATCCTAAGGAGCCTTATCGCCCTGTCTCTATCTTCCGTACCACACAGACCCATCTCTTGCAGGTACGCCCAGAACTGCCACAGGCTATCGGTTGTGTGAATTACGTTGCTATGGGAATGGCAGACCTCGGTGTGTTCCTCCCACTCTATCAGGGCATCACTTCTTATCCAGAGGCTTACACAAAGGGGAATGGTGAGTCAAGTGATGACTCAGCTTATTGGAAGTTCCGCAAGATAATGGTATTGGGTATGACCAACTATAACAAGTATGCTCCTATCATCAAGGAGGCTTACGCAAAGTTTGAAGCTGAAACCGACCAGCGTCAACGTGAGATGGAAGAAGAATATCTACGCATCTACAAGACGCAACCTCTCCATGCACAAGACCTGCTACAGGCGTTCTCTGATAAGATTCTTAACAGTGCACTCGACCTTGCCGATCGTCTACAAGAGAAACTCTTTACACTGATGACACAAGACATTCAGCAGGAGTATCTCTTCCACGGAGCATAAAAGCAAGGAGAATCCTACTTTTATAACAATAAGACAGGCTGTATCAACTGGCAAACAATGCCACTTGATACAGCTTTTTTTAGGGGAAAGATACTAAAAACGTTCTCATTTTAATATCTCGAAAAAATGTAGAAGAGGATTTGAAAAAACATTATAAAAACTCTAACAAACCCTCTATAAATAACAACAAAAACACCTATAAAAAGCAGATTTGTAACCAACAGGGAATCAATCAGTTATAAAGTAGTACAAGAAAAGGTGCTTAATTGGACTTCAAAAGGGCGTTAGTAAGAGTCTTAAAGAGCACCTTTAGCAAGTCAATTAGGCGTCTTTTAGAAGCCAAAAGAGCATGTATAGGTTTTGAGTCGTACAAAAATAGTTTACAAACATCAGTAAAATTGGAATACGATATTTGTAGAAGACGAATAGACATCATATCAATTAGCATTTAATCTTATATTCTATTCGCTTTTGTAAGACCATCTATTTGGGAGTAATCCCACCATGTTAGAGTATGAGCTTTTATTCTATTTCCAATCTATACATTTAACAGAAGAACTCTTTTTTAGCAGCAAACCACAAGCTGAAACAACAATGAAAAGGTAAAAAAACTGTCGTTTCAACATATATATAACTTTTTTTTTCTATCTTTGCAAACAAGAGTTATTGCATCTTCGCTTGCCAAAGGCAAAGCAAAACTTAAAAACTCGCTCTGATAGTTCAATGGATAGAACGTAGGTTTCCTAAACCTTTGATCCGGGTTCGATTCCCGGTCGGAGTACAAAACATCAACTCTTTCCCTCTCATTGTTAAGAGTAAAGCGGCTGATTATCATTTTTATATAGATTTACTACTAACAACCAAAAGGAAACATATAACCCCATAGTATTTTTCAATCCCCTCTCAAGCAACAGAGAGACTAAAAAAGAAACTTCATGATTGGTGCTATTATAGGAGATATTGTTGGCTCACGCTTCGAATTTGGAGCAGCTCCACAGCAAGGGTTTGAGCTTTTTACATCTGATTGTTCTTACACAGATGATACGATTTGCACTATCGCTATTGCCGATGCGGTGCTGAATGAACGTGACTATCAGGAGAGTCTGCTCGATTGGTGTCGGCGTTATCCAGACCCAATGGGCGGATATGGTAGGCGATTCTATCAATGGATTAACTCCGACAATCCCCAGCCTACGGATTCATTTGGTAATGGTTCTGCCATGCGTGTCAGCCCTATTGGTTGGCTATTCGACGAGTGGGAGGATGTTATTGAGGAGGCTAAGAAGAGTGCAATCGTAAGTCATAACCATCCCGAAGGCATTAAGGGCGCACAATGTATTGCTGAAGCTATCTGTTGGCTACGCTTGATGCGCTTCTCTAAGTCGGATGTCGAGCGCAAAGTTGAGAAGTTCTTTGGCTACAAGTTACCACCCATGCGGGACATTAAGAAGATTGGTTCTGAAGGACACTTTGACGGAACCTGTCAAGAAACCGTACCGATGGCACTGCGTTGCTTCATGGATGCCAATAGCTTTGAGGAGACTATCCGCCTCGCTGTACTATGTGATGGCGATACCGATACGAAGGCTTGCATCGCTGGTTCGGTTGCCGAAGCCTATTATCCAGTGCCTGAATGGATGATAGAAAAGGCTATCAGCTACTTACCAGATGATATGCTCAACATCCTCGGACAGTTTTATGAACGCATACAAGATAGCTGTGGGACTAAAAAAGGATAGCTTTAAACCTTTTAGAATTATGCTTTATCAAATCTAACAATGCTGTTTTGGAAACCTTAAAACAGCATTGTTGCAAGTTCTTTTCATGAAAATAATTCATCGTTGATGGTCTTTCATGAACGTCCCTAACTGCTTTCGATAGAGAATACCAGTGTCCTCGCCTATTTTAAGGATAGCTTTTATCGCCTTTGCATTGAAGTCGGTGACACCATAAGAACCTAAATCGGGATTAATATAGAGGTCGGCTTTCGTGCGATTGATATTATATTTCTTTATATCAGGACGTTCTGCCAACCAATCTAAGATACCTCCCAGTCCCTTCAGAAAGCCGAAGGGCGAACGATAATCATCACGTTTGCGCTGTTGAAGGTCGACGGCAATAACGATATCTGCCCCCATCTTTCGTACAACATCCACTGGTAGATTATTGCCCATACCACCATCCACCAGCATCAGCGTGTCTATCTGCACAGGTTTGAACGCACCGGGAATAGCCATACTGGCACGCATATTACGCGCCATGGAACCAGTATCAAGGACTATTTCTTGTTGACGACGGATGTCAAAGGCTACACATGAGAAGGGAATAGCCTGCTTGACAGTTCCACGTTGTACGGGAGAACGGCTGACGAGTGAGTCAAGGAAATTATAGACATGGTCACCATGCAACATCCAGAACCCTGTATTTTTATCAGCATCAGCCTTTCTACGCACAGGAAAGCCAAAGAGATAGATTACACCATCTTCCTCTTTATAAACCTTTCCAACCAATGTTGTGTCTCTATCTGCCAAAAGTGCCAGCCAATTCTGCGAGCGGAAGAGTTTTTCGAGGTCATCTGCACGATAACCCTGTGCGTATAATCCGCCAATAATCGCTCCTATACTTGTTCCAGCAATATAGTCAACAGGAATCTTTTCTCGCTCCAACTCTTTTAATATTCCTATGGCTGCAGCACCTTTCGCACCACCACCACCAAGCACAAGTCCCACCTTTGGGCGGGTCTTCCCACCTTCGTTCTGTTGCTGTGCCATCACAGATAGACCACAGCATATCAGCATCAGAAATACAAGTAAGTACTTTTTCATAGCGACAAAAGTAATGTTTTTCTAAGAGAAAAGCGTGTTTTTTCCTTTTATTGTTGTTTTTCACTTCTCCAACAATCTTCATATTTCCTCAAAAGCAAGCAACTTGTCCACTCGTCAACTTATCCACTCGTCTACTCCAAAACAATCAACTCGTCTACTCGTCAGCTTGTCTACTCGTCAACTTTTCCGTACCTTTGCACCATGAAGTTCCATCCTATCCTATCAGAACAGCCCCTACCCGCTCGGTTTAATAATCCTTTCGATTACGAACCGGACGCTCTTTGCCGTGCAGCAGTTAAGCTGTTGCAGGCAGATCTCCCTATTGAACCTATCGAAGGGAAGATGTATGGCGTTCTGATTGTTGAGCGAAACGGAGAGATAGGCTATCTGCAAGCCTACTCAGGACAAATAGATGATGAGGGAGAAGACTTTGTTCCTGCTGTTTTCGACTATCTTCAGCCCGATGGTTACTTCAAGACTCATGAGGCAGAGATTACCCAATTGAATCAAAAGATAGCCCAACTAAAAGCCTCAACAGCCTATCAACAGGCACAGGAAAACCTAAAAAAGATTCAGCAAGAGGCTGAAAAGGCTATCGACGAAGCACGAAGAGTGATGCAAGGTGCCAAGTTCTTACGTGACAAACGCCGTAAGGAGGCTTTTATTTCAGAGGCAGAACGCAACGAGATGACACGCCAGAGCCAGTTTCTTAAAGCCGAATTGCAACGTAAGAAAAAGACTTATACAGAGCAGATTACCGCTGCACAAATCATCGTAAACAACTATCAAGAACAGATAACAGCTTGGAAACGAGGGCGGAAAATGAAGTCTGATCGTCTTCAACGTTGGCTTTTCTCTCAGTTCTCACTACTCAATGCATACGAAGAACGTAAGAACTTACTCGATATCTTCCGTGATTATTATCTGCAGAACAGTCCTGCACGTACGAAGGCTGCCAATAGCGCAAACGAAACCGCTACAGAACGAGCAGCCCAAGCATGTCTTGCACCCTCACTGCTTCCGCCCTCTGGTGCAGGTGAATGCTGTGAACCAAAGCTCTTACAATATGCTTTTCTTCATGGTTATAAGCCTATTAGCATGGCTATGTTTTGGTGGGGACCATCGCCAAAGACCGAGATAAGACAGCATGGGAACTACTATCCTGCTTGCAATGGAAAGTGTAAACCTATCTTGGAGTGGATGTTAGAAGGGATAGACGTTGACGATAAGAATTGCGATAAGACCGATAATAAAACCGAATTAGCTCTTTCTGAAAGACTACAAATACTCTATGAAGACGATTATCTTACAGTAGTTGTCAAACCGTCGGGCTTACTTTCTGTTCCTGGAAAAGGCTATCAAGCATCCATTTATAGTATTCTTTGCGAGCGATGGAAGGGTAAGAGCGATGCGTTCATGGTACATCGATTAGACATGGCAACAAGTGGTTTACTCGTAGTTGCGCGTACTTCTGAGGTCCATAAGGCTTTGCAAGCACAGTTTATTAGGCGAACAGTAAAGAAGAAGTATGTTGCTCTGCTTCCTCTCTCTATCCTCGAAAAGCAGTTACCAGCAGAGGGACGAATAGAACTTCCACTCTCTCCCGACCCAGACGACCGTCCTCGACAGCGTGTTGATAGAACTAATGGGAAGCCAGCTATCACCGAGTATCGCCTTATCGGTAAGACAACATACGGAAAAGAAACATTGAAAGCAGTGAAGATTGAACTCTATCCGCTAACAGGTCGTACCCACCAGCTGCGCGTTCATTGTGCTCATCCAGACGGATTGGGTACTCCTATCATTGGTGATAACCTCTACGGACAACGAGCTGAACGCCTTTGGTTACACGCAGAGCACCTTGAGTTCACCCATCCCATAACCCAAGAGCGGATGAGTTTTGATACTCCTTTATAGGTATCGAAGCTATCTACTCTTCCTCTTCTTCTATTCTTTCAACCCTTGGAATACTATTTCCTACTTTTTTAGCATGTGACTTTAATGTGAGTGGTACGTTCTCTATCAAGACATTACTCGTATTCAGACCTAAAGAACGTGTCATACTCAATTTCAAATGGTCAATCCATTCATAGGCATCCATGATAAGTCGCTCCTTAAAAGAGAAAGAAGCGAAGGTTGAATAAATCCTATTAATAAGCACAAATACGAAGTTTCCCATCACATTATGCTTAGCTAATGAAGGATAAGATGACGCAAGAGAGAACTCATTCTTAGCCACCATATCCTCGATTATCTGCCTAAAATAAAGATTGACAAGTGGGTGGATGCGGAATCCTAACCGTAGATTGATACGATAAAGAGTATCGGGAACAAGCGTGGTAACGTCATATTCCAGCGTTGATGGACTGTCTTGATAGTCTATATGCAGCAAGAAATAATGGTCAGCACGCATTGGATGCTTGTTAATAATTGAATAGAGAATCTTCTGTTCGATGTCGTATTTACCCCCAAGTTTGGTGAGATAGACAATATTTGTCGCATACTTAGGGATTGACTCATCGTTCTTAATATCGGAAATAATACTGAACGATTCACGAACATCACGTATCTGTATCTGCGAATTACGGATGGTTGTGGCATTATACCACACATACATGATTGCTATCATCACACTGGCAAGAAGCATGGTTACCCAACCTCCATTCATAAACTTTGCCATGTTTGCGACGAAGAAGATACTCTCCAAACCGACAAAGACGATAAGGAACAGAAGTGTTAGCCAACGATTTACTCGACGAATAGTAAGATAAGCACTCAAGAGGAAGGTGGTCATGAGCATTGTTATCGTGATTGACAAGCCGTAAGCAGCCTCCATTCGTTCCGAACTCTGGAAGAAAAGTATCACAATCACACATAAGACGAAGAGCGACATATTGACAAATGGGATGTAAAGTTGTCCCTTAACATCGGTCGGATACTTAATCTTCTGACGTGGCCAAAACTTCAAGTTCATTGCTTCACTGAAGATAGTAAACGACCCACTAATCAATGCTTGACTCGCAATAATGGCTGCTATCGTTGCCATAACGATACCGAAAAAGAGCATGCCGTGGGGCATGATGGCATAAAAAGGATTCAACCCAGAGGTAAGATTATCAACATGTGCAATTATCCAAGCCCCTTGACCAAGATAATTGAGGATAAGCATAATCTTAACAAATGCCCAACTCGTTCGGATGTTGTTAATTCCACAATGTCCTAAGTCGGAATATAAGGCCTCAGCACCTGTCGTACAGAGGAACACTGCACCCAAGATTAAGAACCATTCGGGGTTGCTCGTCAGCAAGCGGATAGCATGTAAGGGATTGAAAGCTTGCAGGATAGGAATATAATCACCGATATGCATAGCTCCTAACACACCCAACATTGAAAACCATAAGAGCATTAATGGACCAAACAACTTGCCTATCATATTCGTTCCGAATTGCTGAATGAAGAACAAAACAGTAACAATACAAAGAGCAATAGGCACAACTGGGGTCTCTGGTTCATAGACCTTCAATCCCTCTATAGCAGAGAGAACCGTAATAGAAGGCGTTATAACACCATCAGCTATCAGCGTACTGGCACCAATAATCGCTAAGAAATAAAACCATTTACGACTATGTCGACGTATTAAAGCATACAAAGCGAGTATTCCACCCTCTCCTTTATTATCCGCACGGAGGGCTATTAAGACATATTTAACAGTCGTTTGAAGGGTTAATGTCCATATAATACACGACACTGCACCGATGATATATTCAGCATTAACAGGGTTTCCAGCCCTAACAATAGCCTTCATCACATACAAAGGAGATGTACCTATATCTCCAAAAACAATACCTAAGGTTACAATAACGCCCATTAAACTTAGTTTATGGCGTGCAGAATTACTACAATTGTTATCCCGTGTCATTCTTATTATATCTTAAAACGGATGCAAAGGTAAACAAAATCATGATAACTGCATAACCCTCTTAAGGCTTTTATCTATATTTCTTTTGTCGTTTCTCTTATTTACTGTAACTTTGCAGTAGATAATAAATAATCAAACAGATATGGAAGAAAAGAAATTTAAGCGCACCACTGTTACCGCAGCATTGCCTTATGCGAATGGAGGTGTACATATAGGACACCTTGCTGGTGTATATGTTCCTGCCGATATCTACGTTCGTTATCTCCGATTGAAGAAGCGTGAAGTTGCTTTCATTGGTGGTAGTGACGAGCATGGTGTGCCTATCACCATCCGTGCTAAGAAGGAAGGTATCACCCCACAGGACGTATGTGACCGTTATCATAAGTTGATAAAGGACTCTTTTGAAGAGTTTGGTATCTCCTTCGACATCTATAGTCGCACAACAAGTGAGACTCACCACAAGTTTGCTTCAGACTTCTTCCGTAAGCTATATGATGATGGTAAGCTCGTCGAGAAGGAGAGTGAGCAGTACTATGATGAGGAAGCTCACCAGTTCCTTGCCGACCGTTATATCATGGGTGAGTGTCCTCACTGTGGCAATCCAAATGCTTATGGCGACCAATGCGAGAAGTGTGGTAGTGACCTTAGCCCTATGGAGCTGAAGAATCCACACTCAACCATCTCTGGTTCACAGCCTGTCATCAAGCGTACTAAGAACTGGTACCTGCCTTTGAATGACTATCAAGAGTGGCTGAAGCAGTGGATTTTGGAGGATCATAAGGAGTGGCGACCAAACGTTTATGGTCAGTGTAAGAGCTGGTTAGACATGAATCTCCAGCCACGTGCTATGACCCGCGACCTTGATTGGGGTATTCCTGTACCAGTAGAGGGAGCCGAGGGCAAGGTGCTTTACGTATGGTTTGATGCGCCTATCGGCTATATTTCAAACACTAAGGAGCTTTGCGAAAAGGATCCAGAGCACTTCGGCAACTGGCAGAAGTGGTGGCAAGACCCAGAGACACGTATTGTTCACTTCATTGGAAAGGACAATATCGTGTTCCACTGTCTTATCTTCCCAACTATGTTGAAGGCGCATGGCGATTATATTTTGCCTGATAACGTACCATCAAACGAGTTCCTTAACCTTGAAGATGATAAGATTTCTACAAGTAAGAACTGGGCAGTATGGCTCCACGAGTACCTCCGCGACTTTGAAGGAAAGCAGGATGTACTACGCTATGTACTGACTGCTAACGCACCAGAAACCAAAGATAACAACTTCACTTGGAAAGACTTCCAGGAGCGTAACAACTCTGAACTCGTTGCTGTATATGGTAACTTCGTTAACCGTGCACTGCAATTGACCAAGAAGTATTGGAATGGTGTGGTTCCCGCTTGTGGTGAATTGGAAGAGATTGACCGCCAAACTATCCAAGAGTTCAAGGATGTTAAGGAGAAAGTTGAGGCTTATCTTGAAATCTTTAAGTTCCGTGAGGCACAGAAAGAGGCTATGAACCTCGCTCGCATCGGTAATAAATACATCGCAGAGACAGAGCCTTGGAAGCTTTGGAAGACCGACCCTAAGCGCGTGGAGACCATTCTCTATATCTCGCTTCAGCTCGTTGCCAACCTCAGTATTGCCTTCGAACCATTCTTGCCGTTCAGCAGTAAGAAACTTCGTGAGATGATTAACATGACGGAGTATGACTGGAGTGAACTTGGTTCTACCGACCTTCTCCCAGCTGGTAAGCAGTTGGCAGAGCCTGAGTTGCTCTTCGAGAAGATTGAGGATGAGGCTATCGAGGCTCAGTTGCGTAAGTTGGAAGAGACTAAGAAGGCTAACGAAGCCGCTTCCTACAAGGCTGAACCTATCAAGAAGGACATTCCTTTCGAAGACTTCGAGAAGCTTGATATCCGTGTTGGACATATCATTAAGTGCGAGAAAGTGAAGAAGAGTAAGAAGCTCTTGCAGTTCACTATCGACGATGGTTCGGGTGTTGAGCGCACTATCCTTAGTGGTATTGCTGCCTACTACGAGCCAGAGCAGCTCACTGGTAAGGATGTTCTCTTCGTTGCTAACTTTGCTCCTCGCAAGATGATGGGCATCGAAAGTCAGGGAATGATTCTCTCTGCCGTTAACTTCGATGGTTCCCTCACCGTTACTACAACCATGGGTGAGGTGAAACCGGGTAGTCAAGTGGGATAATACCCACCTCTAACTCTGACTAAAAGAGATAGAATATGATAGGCGTAGTGAGTTATCAGACTACCAAGTTTATCACGACATAACAACTATAAAGGCAATTATAAGGTTTATCAGACCTTCTAATTGCCTTTATTTTATTGCAGATTAAACTATTCAGCAAATCTAACTTCATCCAAATCACGTATCTTTGAAAGTCTCATCAGCGGCTTTCTCGGCAGTTTATAGATGGCGCGTTTAAGTTCAGTTTCCTTTTCATAGTCATCTCCATGGATGTTCTTATCCACAAATTTAATGCCTGTCAGAAAGTTGATGCTTAATCGCGCAAAGACCTTTGCACCATAATTACGCGACTTTTCATAACCTATCAGCATAAAGTCAGATGAATGATAGCGAAAGCAATACTCCCAAAAACCATATCTACCATAATTATAGTGTAGATAAAGTTTGCTGTCTTTTATGCTAACGTTCAACTCAGGAGGATCGTAACATCCTCCATCCTCATTCTCTGAAGAGAAACAACTTTCATTTTTCAAAGCTAACTTATAACCATTACCATGCGTAAACAATATTATAATCCCACGCCTATTACGATCAACCTTATGACCATCACGATCTTTCACAAAGCTATCCTTGCGTGTAGCCTTGATGATTAACACGCAATCCATAAGCCCATCTTTATTCAAGTCACCATAAACCTTGTCAAATAGCTTATAACCCTTAGGGATAAAACCCATTATCTGTTGCTGACCAGTAACAGATATGTGACTTCCTTTATCTATTATCATGGAGCCTGAATTCTTCTTCATAGGTTGTGGAGTCACAACTAAAAAGTCAGCCGCAAAACCTATACACCATGTCTTATCGCAACAGCCAACTAACATAAAGACTGCTAATAACAGCCCTACTACAGTCGTCTTGTTCATTTGTTTTAAAGCTTATATCTTATCTATTAATCATCTGTATTCAGTCTCTCTATTTCAAGTTCATCAAAATCATCTATCTCCGAGAGTTTCTTCAATGGTTCTTTCTTCAGCTTTATAACTTTCCGTACAAACTTTTCTTCCGCATCATCATCATACTTATTGACATTATCATCATCATACCTAACCCCTGTAAGGAAGTTAATACTCACTTTTCCAAGCGCTGTTGGACCCTGACTACCAAATGATTCATAACCTATCAACATAAAGTCAGAGTCTTGATAACGGAAGCAATACTCCCAATAGCCATACCGACCATGGGCATAATGTACAAAAAGCTTACTATTCCTAATATCTATACTCAGGTAAGGAGCAAAATAAACTCCACCATCCTCATTCTCTGACGAGAAGCAGTTGTAATTCTTTACAGCAACTTTATAGCCTTTCTCTTCAGAGAACAGCACAATAATACCCCTACGATTTCGGTCTATCAATTTACCTTCATAATCTCTTTCAAAGCCATCCTTGCGTGTTGCCTTGATGATTAACACGCAGTCGTCAAGCCCATCTTTGTTCAAGTCACCCGATATCTTCTCAAATAGTTTATAACCTTTGGGAATGAAATCAGTTATTCGCTGCTTGTCAGCAACATCATATTGATGCATATCTCCTTGTTTTTCCACCTTTGATATACGCTTCATTGACTGCCTTACTGCGGCTTGAGGGTCAGCAGTATCGACTTTTGACCGCACCTTATCACGGCAACCATTCAACGCCATTGCCATACAGAGCAAACAAAGAATTATCTTACTGACTTGTTTCATGTCGTATATAGTATTACTTTCATCTGCAAATATAGATAAAAAAAAGGATAACAAGTGACAGAAAACAGCTTTTATTATCACCAAACTTTATGTGTTTACTAATCAAAAAGAGGGTAGCGCAATAGTGCAACAAGCTTCTCCTACGAATTATTTTCATGACAAGAAGAATTTATTTTCATGAAGATAAATATTTATTTTCACGACAAAAAATATTTATTTTCATGAAAATAATTCGGCAAACATAGTTCTTACTTGTTTATATCGCTACTTTTAATTACTTTTGCAGGCATAGGAAAGAATAGAATCGATAGTTAATTATAAAACGAAAGAGGGTTAGGAATATGAGAAGAAAGGTTTTCTACTTTTTATTATTTACGCTGTTTGCTGTTAATTGCATGGCTTGCAACCTTTCTGCCGATACCACAAAGACAAGTAAAAAGGCTGATAATCCACTGATAGAGGACGGATATGATCTCGATGCTGATACGGTTATGGAATATTATGGGAAGCCAATTCAACACCTGACAAGCTTTGCGAATAACACCATAACGCTTAGTTGTCCTACACCAAGCCGCTGGAAGGGCTTTTATACATGGAAAGGTTTTAAGATATCTAACTTCTATGTGAAGACGGGTGAAGCATCTTTCAAGGGGATGAATGCCGCTATTTTGTCTCCAATAACGATGACGACAAGTATAGACAGCATCACAGATTCGATCTTTACCGACCGTCTTCTTATCATTGAATACAAGGGAAGACGATGGGTTTATAGCAATGTTATCCGTAACACGGAGGCGGATACAATGCTAAGTTTTGAGGAAATTAGGACAGGAAAAGAGGGTATAGAACTGAGTTATGAGGGTGGACAAGGATACAAATATGACTATCAACTCCTTATCAATATGTCTGATGGACAACCCTGTTTGACGGACATCTACGTTGACGAACACAATTCTACTGCAAAGTATCAAGCCACACGTCAATTCGATTTTACGGCGTTTGACGACGAAGGTGACTTCTCTCTTTATCGTTACCGACGCCATTTCCCAATGCTCTTACGGATGGGAAACTATGAAGCCTTTGGTGAATAACGCCCTACACTATCGTCCCCATAAATCGTAACCACAGCAAGTATCAACACCTAAAACCGCCAACGCAATTGAATATCAAGTCCGCTTAGCGTTGAGGAATTGACTTGCTGAAGTCCTGAGGATATATGGTCACGGTCAAAATAATGCGTGGTTGAACTACGAAGAATAATCATAAGACGGCTCGATAGGTCTGCCCGAGCAAACAGACTATAGTGCATACCCTTACCAAAGAAGGCAGGAAAGCTAAAAGAATAGAGTGGACCACGCTCGTAAACATAGATACGTGAAGCGAAATCTGTCGTTTGGAAATAACCAATCATACCATTCAGCGTGAGCCATGAAAGCGGCTTCCAAGCCCCTGACTCACTCACCATATAACCGAAACTACGCTTGAGGTAATTGCTTGCAGCGACATCCAACTGACTTTTACAGCTCCAAGATTCTGCCGAATAAGCCAAAGAAAGGCGACCACGTTGCGTTACTTCGTTGACAAGAGTCGTCTTATCTCGATTGTCTTTTTCACGTATTCTAAAGCGATAGCGAGCCAAGAGCGACCAACGTTGACGGCTATAGGTAAGCATCAGTAGGTTATCCCATGCCTTACTAACTGTATGTGCGCCAAAACGAGGGTGTGAGAAATAAGCGAAATCAGTATAAGCCATGAGCGACAAACCCCGTTTTACATTCCAATTCGCACCAATGAGTAATCCACTTTCATTCTGAACCGTCCCATTATCACCAAAACTACGTGCGAAGAGTGCTGTGTATTGGTAGCCATAATAACGCTGAACGGCAAGTAAAGAGAGCTTAGAAGTAGGCAAATAGGAAAGGTTATTCACCATTGCAATGCTTCCCTTGCTATCCATTGCCGTCTCACCTGCCAACGACCAACGCGGATGTTGATAGCTATAGTCTGCACTTACGTTCCAAAAGTTAGTCCCTGAGGGAGCATAATGACGGTAATATAAGGACGTATTGGGCGTTAACTCCTTGTTGAAACAAGAATAAACGCCCGACAACCCTACACGAAAAGCACCCGATGACCAGCCGAGATGGGTTCCTGCAGTGAACTGTGTGGCAGCACCTTTACTATTTATCTCACGCACAGTACGGTGATAACCAGTCTTGAGTATTGTCTTAATAGTTCCACTATCCGTAAGTGTAGCATCTATACTGCGGTAAGAAAGAAAGGTGGTTAGGTCAAGATGCTTTGCAATTTCCACCGTTGCAGCCACTCCTTGCAGATAGTTAGCAGCCGAACGAGAGGAATGTGCGCGAATACCTGTTGCTTGTCTGCCTAACGTTGAGAGCATGGCAAGTTTCCCAAAGCCAAAAGAATTGTTGATAATGAGTCCTTGTCCGAAGCTCACTTTATACCGTCCTACAGCCAAAGTCTTCAACCGTCCCATCTTTCTTAACAGCAAATAAAAACTGTAATGGTCATAACCAAGACGATTACCATGTGCAAAGAAGGGTTCACCAGCATCTTGTGCGCCTACCAACCCAGCCTGAACATAATCGCCATAACGGAAGGAATAACGGAAAGAATGGGTATAAGGATAGCCAAGATAGCCTTTCTGGTCGCCTTCACGCTGATAAAAAGGAATATGACCGGTCAATAAAATAGTCTGCTTTCCACCTTTTATAATTGATTTAAGTGTGGGAAACTGGTGTTGTTCTTCTACTGGAGAGACATAGACAAAATAAGGAAGAAGCTGGCGACGAAGGGCATCTAAGGATTCAATCATTGCCAACTCGCCCAATGACTGCATACCATGATATTGATAAACATAGGCTTGTATGTCCTCTATTTGTTCTGCTGTAAGAAACGGGATACGTGCAAGTTCGTCCCTACTTGCCGTATTGAGGTTGAGTGGATGCTCTGAAAGGTCGGCTAATAGTTCAAAGGTTTCCTCCTTTATATCCACGTTTTCTTCGTTACTTGCATAGAGTTCTTCAAACAATTCTTCCCAATCATAGGTCTGTTGTGCTGTAGAAGTGAGGCTAATAAGCCCTAAAAGGCAGGTCAATAGTAGATTTCTCATTTAGTTAGACTTTCAAAGTATTAAGACAACAAATATAGTCTTTGTTACTGAGAAAAGCAAACAAAATGACGAGAAAAGTAAAAGAAAAAGGTTCTTCCGTTGAATGCGTAGATTGTTAATAGAATGATATTCATCCACATACATGGTATGATTACCCCCAATTAGATGGCTTTACAAAGGAGGATAAACTATATGATAAATATATTTAGGTGCGATATCTATCTGTCTTATACAAACAATTTATTCCTATTAGCCTAATTAGGCTATTTAGTCCAATTGGGCTAATTAGGCTAATAACTTATTATTCTGTCATAATTTTTCACATCATAATTTTGAATACATGCTCTTTTGGCTTCTAAAAGACGCCCTATTGGCTTGCAAAAGGTGCCCTTTAAGACCCTTACTAACGCCCTTTTGAAGTCCAATTAAGCACCTTTTACTTTACTACTTTATAACTAATTGATTTACTGTTGGTTGCAAACTTGCCTTTTATCTGTGTTTTTATCCTTATTTATAGATGTTTTATTTGAAAATATGTAATGATTTTTCAAAACCTTCGCTGCATATTTTCGAAGGTTTAAAATAAATGTTTTTCAATATCAGAATTTGGATTAAAGCAATACGAGAAGCGTCTACATATTTAACAGAAGAACCAAAGAAAAGCCCTCTCATCCTTCTCTTAGACCACGATTTATGGTAAAAGAGAAGCGATGAGAGGGTTATGACTTATGCTAATAAGCGCAAAGAGCGATAAATGCAACAGCTGTCTTACTGGATTCTCACGCTCTTTCCATCCTTATAACAAGCGATAGTGCGGCTGCCGTTAGTATAGATATCCTCGCTACCAGGCATATCCAAGGTGAAACCTGCAGCCTTTACCTGCGCCACAAGGTTGTCATATGCAGGCTGATTGAACACTGCAATGATGATTGCTCCGTCCTTAAATGCTACGTAACTTGACACACCTTTGCGCATTGGCTTTGGATAATCCTCATACTTATCAGCGGTAAGAAGCTTTGCAAGCGCACAATTCTTATAGTACATCTTAGAGAACTTATCGAGTCGATAAACCTCATAATTTGTCTTCAATTTATAACCATACTTCTTCGTAATAGCATCAACCTTATCTGGACTCTGATACATATCCAAAGCGTCTGCAATACTGATAACTTCCTTCAAAGGCTCAACTGCGACAACAGGTTCTTGAGCAACAGGTGTCGTTACTGGTGCTGTTGCCTTCTGTTGTGCACCACAACTATTCAAGATCAAAGCAAGTACAAGGACGATAGGAGCTATCCATACATTCTTTTTCATAAGTTCTTTCTTTTTATTTTAATGTTTTATTTATTACGTATTGGGTTGCAAGAGCTATTAAAAGATTGACTAAAACAAAGGCTATCTATCAATGATTGCACTAATAGAAGCCTTCACTTCCGATGCAGACACTGCTTGTAAGCGCCCCCTTTTTACCTCCAACAAGCTATCGGCAAAGCGTACTGCGAGTTCTAAGTCATGCGTTGATAAGAGGATAAGTTTATCCCTTTCATGTGCCATTCGCTGTAAAGACAGAAAGGTTTCAGCCTTAGAAGGGAAGTCGAGAAAGGCTGTTGGCTCATCAAGTAAGATGATAGAGGTCTCTTGAGCCAGTGCTTTCGCAATCATCACCTTCTGCCTTTCGCCATCAGAAAGGGTCTGAATCATTCTCCCTCTGAGCTTTTCAATCCCCATCGTAGCGATTGCATCATCAACAACCTTGCGGTCTTCTGCACGCAATCGACCAAAGAAACCAGTATAAGGCGACCTTCCCAAGCCTATTATCTCCTCTATCGTGAGGTTCTGCACATCTGGTTTTTGTGTCAAAACAATACTCACCTGCCGTGCAAGTTCTCGCTGAGAGAAAGACTCGATATCACGATTACCCAACAAAAGGCTACCTTTCAACTTCGGAAGAAAGCCTGTTAGGGTCTTTAAAAGGGTTGATTTACCTATTCCATTCTCTCCTATCAAGCATGCCAACTGCCCACTCCGTAACTCTAAGTTGATGTCAGAGATAACAGGATGGGACAGCGTATAGCCTACTGATAACTGAGATAAGCTGATAATCATTGCGACACTAAGGACCTATCAGACGAAGAACATGACTAATATCTGTGCAATGATAACCCTGGCAAACATGCCCAAAGGATAAACCGAAGCATAACTAATGTTGCTCGTTTCACCCTTTACCGTATCGTTGGCGTAGCCCAATGCCATTGGATTAGCCATCGAACCGCAAAGGATACCACAGATAGTTCCGAAGTCAAACTTCT
>ERZ1674281.118-NODE-118-length-17496-cov-22.355828_pt1 | contig 17496 bp, 20 predicted proteins | sample MGYA00581193_ERZ1674281 | MGnify/ENA primary metagenome ERZ1674281 (study PRJEB41354, sample SAMEA4873317) | human saliva metagenome | biome: human-associated habitat [ENVO:00009003]; feature: mouth environment [ENVO:08000002]; material: saliva material... | reverse complement strand
ATACAATGTAAAACTGACTACCACTGCTTTCTTTCTCAGGGTTAACTTCATCACCTGTGCGGGCTGCACTCAAGGCACCACGTTTGTGGAAGTATTGTGGATAAACAAACTCAGCAGGAATGGTATAATCAGGCCCACCTGTACCTAACATCTTACCCTTCGGAGCATTCTTACTATCGGGATCTCCACCTTGTATCATAAAATCCTTTATTACTCGGTGGAAGAGTGTACCATTGAAATACCCTTCCTTTGCAAGCTTTAAAAAGTTATCACGATGTTTTGGAGTCTCGTCATAAAGGCGAATAATGATATCACCTTCTGTTGTTTTTATTTTAAGTCTTGTTGCCATAGTGCAATTTTATGATTGTCTCTTTTTGAAAATGCTTGTTATAATTTTATTAGTAATTGCAGGTTTAATATAAACCAGTCTACTTATTCGCTATAAACTCTTCAACTTTACTCACAGTCCTCTTGCTTTATAGATTCTTTCTTTGGCATCATTAATCTCTTGGAATTTCTTCTCAGCAGCCTTTCGAATATCGTCTCCAAGGGTAGAAACGCGGTCTGGATGATGTTTAAGTGCCATCTTGCGGTAAGCAGCCTTGACCTCATCGTCAGTCGCTGATGGAGATACGCCCAACACCTTATAAGCATCTTCAATGTTGCTACTTGCTTTTGCTCCACTTTCTAAGTTGAGCATGGACTCTATGTCTTGCGCAGAAAGCCCAAGATATAAGGCAATCTCCTTTAGTGCAACAACTTCTTCTGGGCTTACGATGCCATCAGCTTTTGCTATGATGACAAGATAGTTTAGTAGTTGTAGGCGTTGGCTGACACTTGTATGAAAACGTATTTCGACACAGCTTTTACGGATTGTTTCTTTAAATTGGTAAGGGCCTTGTTGCTTCTGTAAATCAAATAACTTTAGCAGAATTGATTCTCCTTGGCTTACAGCCTGCTCGCCGAAGTTATGACGAAGGAATTGGCGTACATATTCCATCTCAGAGTGCATTATCTTTCCATCGGCTTTTATAATGTAAGAGGAAAGGACAAGCATAGAGAACAAAAAGGAGTTGCGGTCTTCTTCAAACGGACGCGTGCGTCCAAAATGACTTTGCTCGCCATATTCGTTCTGCCTATCACCACCTCTATTATCGCCTGCAAATGCTTCGTCAAGCATTGTTCCTATACAATAGCCAACTAAACCACCCAGCATACTTCCGCTAAGTATCCAGCCTAATGCGCCACCAATCCATTTGCCTATTGCCATATCATCTTCTATTTATATGAAATAACACCTGTTTATAGTTTCATACTGACCTATAAACAAAGATAGTGCCAAAATATGTTGGCTTATTGATTGTAAAGATTAATAAGAAGACTATATGAGGATTATACAATTGCATTGTTAAATGTTTTGATAGTCTGGAATTGTCTCAAGGAAAGCGTATGTTTGATTCTCATAATCCATTTTACAGATATAAGTATCTAAGCCATTTGATACAATCAGATAATCAACATGGAGTAGGAGGTTGTAAACAGAAATCTGTTCAAATACTTTCTGTGTTAATGGTATGGTAGGTGCTTTGTATTCAATAATCATCCTCGGACGAAGCTGATTATCGTAAAGCACACTATCAGCACGGACTTTCTTCTCGCCAACTTGTAGTGGAACCTCGTTAGCAAGTAGGGAAACAGGGTAGCTCTTATGTTCAATGAGATAATGAATAAAGTGCTGGCGCACCCATTCCTCTGGAGTGAGTGCTATATACTTCCTGCGGAGTACATCAAAAATCTGCTTTCGTCCGTTTACCTCTCTTACTCTAATCTGATAAGGAGGGAGGTTAAGCTGCATCATATCTAAATATCTTATATATAATAAGGTGTAAGGTGTATAGTGAAAGTCAAATGAAAATTTTGTTTTCTATCTCTTTTCTATTAACTTTGCATGAAAGACCATACTGCAAGATATAGGGAGATATGTTTCCTAAGATAGTTTTCTATCAATATAGGACTTATAATCTCAGTCTTCTTGCCTCTATATATGGTTTATCTTTTATGCAAAGTTAATAAAAAAGTAAATGCCAGCAAAGCAAGGACCAACATTTCAGAGTATTATGCAGGATCTGAAGAATAAGAGGTTTGCTCCCATCTATATGCTGATGGGGGAAGAGTCTTATTATATCGATCAGATTTCTGGCTATATAGCAGAGCATGTTCTTTCTCCAGAAGAGCGAGACTTTAATCAGACTATCTGTTTTGGATCAGATGTTACAGCTGTACAGGTAGCTGATATGGCACGACGTTATCCTATGATGGCGGAGTATCAGGTGATAATCGTCAAAGAGGCGCAGAATATTCGTTCTTTGGAAGCATTGGAGAAGTACCTCAAAAATCCCGTAAAATCAACCATCCTTGTATGGTGCCATAAAAACGGGAAAATTGACGCACGTAAAAAAGCTGTAGCATTGGCACAGGCTGTCGGTGTCGTTTTTGAAAGTAAGAAGTTGCGCGACTATCAGCTACCAGATTTTATCCAAAGTTATTTGAAGGAGAGAAAAGTTAGTATCGACCCAAAGGCGTGTCAGATAATAGCTGATCATATTGGTGCGGATTTAAGTCGCCTCACTTCTGAGTTGGATAAGGTGCTTATCTCTCTTCCTGCAGACAATCTTATGGTGACACCAGAAGTAGTGGAGAAGGAGATTGGTGTCAGTAAAGATTTCAATGCGTTCGAACTTAGAAATGCAATTGTACAGAAGGATTGTTTTAAGGCAAATCAGATTATGAAATATTTTGACAATAATCCTAAGGCTGGTTCTCTTTATTCTTTTCTCCCATTACTCTTTTCTTATTTCCAAAGTTTGATGATAGTTCATTATTCTCCTCGAAAAAATACAGAGCAAGATATCGCTGCTGCTTTAGATTTGCGTAATACATGGGGAGCTAAAGATTTCGTAATAGGGCAAAAGAATTATTCAGCTCGTAAAACGATGGACATAATTTCTAAGATTCGAGACATTGATGGAAAGAGTAAAGGATTGGATAATCCTAATACTGGTGCAGGAGATTTGATGAAAGAGCTAATTTTCTTCATACTTCACTAAAAAATAGTAGAACTTTTGATGCTTTTGGGGTATAAAAATCACTTATTTTTACCCGAAATCATGATATTTTAAGCTAAAAGGAGCACTCTGAAAAGGGTGCTTTTTTTATGTTTCCTATTGATTAATAGTGTAGTTAGCTCATTTTACCCTCTCCATTTTTCGCGTATTTTTCGACTTCTTTACCCTTGTTCGTAAATACTTTAAGCATGCAAAAAATCGCTTTTTTATGAGGTACAGGATTTATTTTTCGCATTTATTAAGTTTTAGTCTTGTGTATATAAGGAAAATATTTTTGTATTTTGTATTTATAAATGTTGATAAAATAGCAAACTTTTAATACTCAAAAATTGCTCACACAAAGGTGTATTTGCAAATTAAAATTAATATATTTACGTTTATAAATTGATACGAATTTTTATACATCAGAATATTTTGTAGTTTAATATGTTGATAATCATGTAATTATGTATGTGTGATGTTGTTTTTATCAGTATGGACTCCCCCTTATCCACTCCTAAGTTGTATATTCCTCTATTTTGCATTTGTATATTTCAAAAAATGTCGTTTATAGTCAGTAAATTAGCTTTTTTAGTTTATTTATTTGTTTTATGTAGTATAGGTTTGTATATATTGTTTTGTAAATGTGTATTAGAATTGCACATATTTAGTCCTTTGTATTTGTAAAATGTAAATATCAAAAGTTAGATATACAAATGAAATATCATTATCTCATTATTTTGATATTTAAAATATTATGTTTACCTTTGTAAAGTTCTTAGAGAAGTGGTTAATCAGCTAAAAAACTTCTCTATTTGCTAACGAACGATAGAATTTGGATATGAAAGATCGAATCAGACAGCTCATGGAGAGTCAGCACATGACTCAACAAACTTTCGCAGATTTCATAGGAATCTCATCAGCATCTCTTAGTAGTATTTTTACTGGTAGAACTAAACCGACTCTAAATACAGTTGAGGCTATCAAGAGTAAGTTTACAAAGATTAATCTTGATTGGCTTCTGTACGGACAAGGACCTATGTTTAAGGATCAGGTTACTGAACCTAATTCTTCATCTGGAGAAGCTGGTATGATGTCTCCTGGAGTCTCTGAGGGTATGCTTGACTTTCCTAATCCTACCCCCTCCTCACTACCAGAGTCGGAACAGATAAACTCTCCATATAGTGATAATATGTACAAAAGTCCGTCTCGTACAGAGGTAAAATATATTGACAAACCACAACGTCGTATCACAGAGATTCGTATCTTCTTTGATGACCAAACATGGGAGACTTTTGTTCCAAAGAAGTAAGTCTTCGGAATGTGAAAATGATATTCAAAGAATAGCACTCGGAGTTTGTAAACGTATTCGTTAACTTCCGAGTGCAAAGTTACATTAGATATCTCTTAAAACAATTTCTAAGTAACGTACATTATTCCATAAGAATCTATGTAGTCTTTCTTACAAGCCTTTGTTTTAATTTTGATGTATTTGCTCTTACTATAAAGAAATAGGTGTTTATAGCATGCAAACGAACTTTAAGCCCACAAAGGTCTTTTCTCTTATTTATACTACAGGGTTCTTACGTTTTTATTATGTCTATATAGAGTTTTGAAGTGCTACGTTAGACTTAAATTTAAGCGTTTACTTACAAAACTATTTTCGATTTAGTTTGCTGTCATTTTAACATTTAGCACAAACTCCTTATAAACTAATTAGTTATAAACTCTCTTTGGATGACAGTAGTGACAGGAAAGTGTAAATCTAAGGAATCGTATGTTGGAAGCGGACTATTTATTTAAACTTGTTAAAGCAGTTACATAGTATCTTATCGTCTCTTTTCTTACTCTTCGAGTTATGTATAGAAAATTTTGCTCTATTTTGTTTGTATTCAGCAGTATTCATCATAAAAACTATATTTTCAATCATAAAAGAAAAGGGGCAGATTTGAGCTTACGAAGTCAATTTTTTGTATGTCGATGTTCTTCTCGCTTGTTTTATGTTCATTGTAAATCTCGGTAGATGTTCAGTATTGGTAAGGTCAGCACAAGGGAACAGTGTGCCAGGACTCTGGTTGAACTGTCTTGTAAGCGCATTGATATCTTCTGGACATTCTTCACACAAAGGTAACTGAAGAAGAGAGAGCCAAAAATACTTCCATAACTGAATGCTTTGCCGTTACTCGCACGTTTGCCCAATACAGATTCGGTAAGTTTTTCAAAGCCCAACTTTGAGAAAGCGTCCATAATATGATAAATTCCACCGAAAGAAGTGATATTTTCGTTTTTAATAGCTACCTTTGCCATGCCAGTTTTTTACTTACTTGTTATGTTTGCAGCACCAAGATAGGTGAAATCTCTGACATATCCAAGTGTGTTGAGAACTTTGTTTCTCAGGCACTTGGAGTTCTTACAAGAATTTATGCTGCGGAATTAAGGATATAAATACAAATAATAATATTATCTTAAAACGGCAAGGAAATGATGGAGATTATTCAACCTTACATTGATATTACCCTGAAGCTTGTGACAGGTATGATAGGCATTCTGACCTTCCTGCGTATCACTGGTAAGGCGCAGATGGCACAGATCACGCCACTTGATACCGTAAGTGCCTTTGTGATTGGTGCCCTGGTCGGTGGTGTGCTGTACAATCCGGATATGTCTATGTGGCATATTCTCTTTGCCTTGGCAGTATGGACAGCCTTCAATATGCTTGTCCGCTTCGCTATGCGTTCAGCGCGCCTGCGCCATTTCATCAAGGGCGAGAGTGTTTTCCTGGTAAAGAACGGTGTTATCAACTTCAGAAACTTCAAGCGCAACAGCCTTGAAATGGAGCAGTTCCGTTTGCTTCTCAGACAGAAAGGCATTTTCTCTATGTTTGAGGTTGAAGACGTACTATTCGAATCCAATGGTGCCGTGACGGTTCTCCCGACTGGCAAAGCTTCAGAATCATTTCTGCTGGTAAACAATGGTGAGTTCGTTGAGAGTGGCCTTACGCAGAGCGGTCGGTCGCAGACGTGGGCCTTACGTGTCATCAAGAAGAATGGCTTTAACAGCCCGGCAGAGCTTTTCTGTATGGAGTGGACACCGGGAAAAGGTATTTATTTTGTGACATACGAAGGTCACGTAAAGCGTGGTATCGTAGAGGTCGGTGCTGACGAGATTGAGCCAGACAATGCACATGTATAGCTTGTTGGCAAGACAAGGAGCAAACAGATAAGGATAGTGACACACATCCTGTGTGTCACTTTTTTGTATAATGCTGTACAACAAGCATCATCCCTCATTCGATTTTTAACACTCAGAAGTTTGGATAACTCACTTATTTTCTCTATTTTTGCTTCCATAACAGTTTTGTTGTCTTGTCTTTAAAATCAGTTGTTTGCGATTACTAATTTACAAAGAAAATTCGACAAACTGTTATTTTCCTATCTATTTATTAGGGTGGGAGACTTTAGTATAGTAATAGAATAGTGTAATAATCTTGCTATGTTGTATTTTGATGAGTCGGGCTATACTGGTTCGGATTTAATAAATCCAGAACAACCTTATTTCACATTGGCTTCTGTTAGACTAACAGAGGATGAGATTGCTGTTATGAAGGAAGATATAGGTTATATGTTGAATGGGGAAAGGAACTCCATTTCAAAAGTATGTATTCAAATTATCAAGGTAGGCAGATGCTAAAAAAAATATTTACTCATCCGCTTATGAATTATGATCATGTACTTCCTTCTTTCGCAAATAAGCGATATTGTATCTATGCAAATATTGTCAATATGCTTATAGAAACTCGCTATTATAACGAAGGGATAAATCTATATGAGGGTGCTAAGAATCTTATACTTGCGAATGGCTTGTATTATTTTGCTCTTTTGCATCCAAACAAGGAGCTTATAGCGAAGATTGAAGGTAATTTCGTTACCATGGTTAGAAAACCCGCTGTTAATTCTATTGCTGATTTCTATAGAACAATAGATAGGCTAAGAATAAATAAGGATACAGATAAGAGTTTCTGTTATCTATTATCTGAAATTCCGCCTACTATTAAATATATAAGGGAGGCTCTCTCTAATAATAAATTTTACATAGACCTAACCGTGCCGTTGTTTTCAGAATCTATTCAAGAATGGTATAAGAAAACAGGCGTCAAAGAAGATGTATTATTTGATTCTTCCGAACCTTTTTATGCAAATAAAACATTTTTGGAGAGTTTAAGAGATATGCGTGTCCCTGAAACTGAAGTCGGATATGGTAAGGGGAAGCATATTTATCCACTGCCTGTTGGCAATATGGATTTAGTGGAGTCGCATAATGAATTTGGCATACAACTTGCTGATATTTATGCAAGTGCTTTAAATTTCATCCTTACTCCACGCACGGATAAGTTTGTTAAATATCAAAACGAGCTTAAAGAGTTGTATATTTTTCAATGCATCCAGTTAAATATAGCCCCTTCAACAAATGATTTTATAGAAGAAAGGATGAAGGAAAAAGCAGATATTGATCCTCTTGAATTTCTTTGCAATCATCAAGATGACATCGACTAAAAATTGATTTATTTTTCGAGATGTTTACTCCCTTAGCACGTATCGTGCTAATCATCCACACCACGTGTGTTAGGAACTAACACATTATGTGCTGGGTTATAGCACGGAGACTGAAAAAGCATAAGATTGTTTCTTTCTGATTATATATAAAGGTGTTAATCGTATTATTAATGCGATAGATGTTTATGGGCATTACTCGTTTTGAAAGGATTTCTTTCTGTTTTTTTTCTTCAATCAGTCTATAATCGGGATATTTTATCTATATTTGCATAGTTTTAAAAAGCAAAGCAAAGATGAAGAAGTATGTCCTCGACTTGAAGGTATCTTCTGTGGAGCGTGTCAATGCAAGGAATGTCCTTATTAAGCTGACAGATGAGAAACCGCTTCCAGAGATGCTGCCCGGTCAGTTTGTAGAGGTGAGAGTGGACGGCTCGCCTTCTACCTTTCTTCGCCGTCCTATTTCTATTAATTTTGTTGATAAAGAGCGTAATGAGTTGTGGCTGCTTGTTGCAACTGTAGGAGAAGGTACGCGTACGCTTGCACGTCTACGTGAAGGTGACGTGTTAAACTGCGTGCTTCCTTTGGGCAATACGTTTGCACCTTTGGCAAGTCCGTCAGAACGCGTATTACTTGTAGGCGGTGGTGTTGGTGTTGCTCCGTTGCTTTATTTCGGTAAGCAGATAAAGGATGCTGGCGGTTCGCCTGTCTTTTTGTTGGGAGCTCGTACAGAAGCCGACTTAGCAGAGGTGTCGCTTTTCGAGAAGTATGGTAAGGTTTGTATTACCACAGAGGATGGTTCTGCAGGCGAGAAAGGTTTTGTTACAAATCATTCTGTTTTGTCCACAGAGCGTTTTGACCGTATTTCGACATGTGGTCCTAAGCCAATGATGATGGCAGTGGCACGTTATGCCCATCAGGCATCAATTCCTTGCGAAGCATCGTTAGAGAATATGATGGCGTGTGGTGTCGGTGCTTGTCTGTGCTGTGTAGAGAAAACGACAGAAGGAAATTTGTGCGTTTGTACAGAAGGTCCAGTCTTCGACACACGTAGATTGATGTGGGGAGAATAAAACAGATAGGAGTGGTTGAAGCTTAGTTCCCTTTTATTATACCTATTATATTAATAGTGCTAAATAGGAAGAGGAATCATACAATCACATAGTTTTGTAAAAATAGATGATTATAACATGGCTGATTTAAGTGTAAAGATAAGTGACTTGCAGCTCAAGAACCCTGTAATGACAGCCAGTGGTACCTTTGGCTATGGTTTGGAGTTTGCCGATTTCGTACCATTGGAAGAAATCGGAGGAATTATTGTCAAGGGTACGACACTGGAACCACGTGAGGGAAATGACTATCCACGTATGGTAGAGACACCTCAGGGAATGCTTAACTGCGTAGGCTTGCAAAATAAGGGAGTAGATTACTTCATCAAACATATCTATCCTCAGATAAAAGATATCGACACGAATATGATTGTCAATGTTAGTGGTAATTCGCCTGAGACGTATGCAGAGACCGCAGAGAAACTTGATGCATTGGAAGGTATTCCAGCTATCGAGGTGAATATCTCTTGTCCTAACGTGAAAGAAGGCGGTATGTCGTTCGGTGTCACCTGCTCTGGAGCTGCTTCCATTGTGAAGGCTGTTCGCCAGCATTACCACAAGACCATGATTGTGAAACTCTCACCTAATGTCACCGATATAGCCAGCATAGCACGTGCTTGCGAAGATGAGGGGGCTGACTCTGTATCACTGATTAACACGTTGATGGGAATGGCGATTGATATTGAGCGTCGTTGTCCGAAGTTGAGCATCCGTACGGGTGGTTTGAGTGGTCCAGCTGTAAAGCCTGTAGCGGTCAGAATGGTCAATGATGTGACAAAGGCTGTGAAGATACCAGTCATCGGTTTAGGTGGTATTTCTACTGCTGAGGATGCTATTGAGTTCCTTATGGCAGGCGCTACAGCAATCCAGATAGGAACTGCGAATTTCCTTGATCCACAGGTTACGATAAAGGTGCGCGATGGCATTAATGACTGGCTCGACCGTCACGGCTGTAAGTATGTAACGGAAATCATCAACTGTCTTGCATAGTTTTATAGAACATAAATGAGTAGGAGCTACTCTTTACTTGGAAGATTACTCCTAATAAACTAAGTACCGACATCGTTTTTACTTTTTGGTAGAGCGTTGTCGGTACTTCGTTTTGTGTTCTTCCGCATAGTTTTCTTTGTGGGCAGCAATCATTTCTTGGTTATTTCTATATTTTCGTAAGTGGTAGACGAATAAATTATAGTAATGTGATAAACTCAATCGCGTTTATTTTAAAAGAACCTTATTATGTTGTTTGTGTTTGAAAAAATATTTACATCTATTCTTTTTCTTATGCTTCAAAAAAGCAAGAAATGGTTAATTTTAAAGTGATTGTAACTATCCTATTATCAGTTAGTTATAATGTACTGTGCGAAGAGGTGTTTAATAAGGATTCAAAAGGGCGTTAGTAACCTTCCAAAAGGGCACCTTTTGCAAGCTTATTGGGCGTCTTTTAGAAGCGAATTGAGCATTAATTCAAAATGAGTTTGTGAAAAATTAGGACAAAATAGAGCGAGGCTTAATCTCTCCTTGCACGAGGAGTGAATAGTTCTACCTTATTTATAAGGTCTTTTGAGTATCTTGACCATTACTTTTAAGTTTAAATTGTGGACGCTGAATTGTAATCTAATAAATCAATCTTTTTTGTTATGTCTTACGTTCTCTCCTCACTCTAAGTGAAAAAGTAGGGGTTAAGCATGATTTGTTTTACATTTTTTTGCACAAAGTCTATTTATATGCGCATTATTATAAGGTTTGTGTTTTAAAATACATTAAAATAGGGGTCATTCGCTTGCGGTATTATTTTCCTTTTTATTATCTTTGTAAGATAGAATAAGAAAATAGTAAGTTTACTTTTAAAAGCAATGTTTGAAAATTTAAGTGATCGTCTTGAACGCTCCTTTAAGATTCTCAAGGGAGAGGGAAAGATAACAGAGATAAATGTAGCAGAAACCCTGAAGGACGTGCGCAGAGCGCTTCTTGATGCCGATGTTAACTATAAAGTTGCAAAAACCTTTACTGATACCGTAAAGCAAAAGGCATTAGGTATGAACGTACTCACAGCCGTTAAGCCTGGACAACTCATGGTTAAGATTGTACATGATGAGTTGGCTGAGTTGATGGGTGGTGAGGCTGTCGGTCTGAATTTATCAGGTCGTCCTTCTATCATTCTTATGAGTGGTTTGCAAGGTTCTGGTAAGACAACATTCTCTGGTAAACTGGCAAACATGCTCAAGACAAAGGAGCATAAGAATCCTTTGTTGGTTGCTTGTGACGTCTATCGTCCTGCAGCTATCGACCAGTTGAAGGTTGTTGGTGAACAGGTAGGTGTAGCTGTCTATAGCGAGCCTGAGAACAAGAATGTGAATGAGATTGCTGATCACGCACTTGCTGAGGCAAAGGCAAAGGGTCACGATGTTGTCATCATCGATACAGCTGGTCGTCTGGCGGTTGATGAAGAGATGATGAACGAGATTGAGAGTCTCAAGAATCATGTTCATCCTGATGAGACACTGTTTGTTGTTGACTCAATGACAGGTCAGGACGCAGTGAATACAGCCAAGGAGTTCAACGATCGTTTGGATTTCAATGGTGTTGTTCTCACAAAGCTTGATGGTGATACACGTGGTGGTGCGGCATTGTCTATCCGTACAGTCGTTACAAAGCCTATTAAGTTCATTGGTACGGGCGAGAAGATGGAGGCTATTGATGTGTTCCATCCAGGTCGTATGGCAGACCGTATCTTGGGTATGGGTGACGTTGTTTCGCTTGTTGAGCGTGCACAGGAGCAGTTCGACGAGGAAGAAGCAAAGCGTCTGCAGAAGAAGATTCAGAAGAACCAGTTTGATTTCAACGATTTTTATAATCAGATACAGCAAATCAAGAAGATGGGTAACTTAAAGGACCTCGCTTCTATGATTCCTGGAGTAGGCAAGGCTATCCGTGATGTCGATATTGACGATAATGCTTTCAAGGGTATTGAGGCAATTATCCAGAGTATGACACCGAAGGAACGCACGAATCCAGAACTGCTCAATAACTCTCGTCGTCAGCGTATTGCTAAGGGCTCTGGTACCAATATACAAGAGGTGAACCGACTCATTAAGCAGTTTGACCAGACTCGTAAGATGATGAAGATGGTTACTGGCTCGAAGATGGCTGGTATGATGAGCAAGATGAAGGGTATGCCGGGAATGCCAAATATGCCGAAGATGTAAAAGACACATATTCATCAAATAATATCATTACTATGGAATATCAGTTAATAGACGGAAAGGCAACAGCAACTGCGATAAAGCAGGAGATTGCCGAGGAAGTGAAGGCGATTGTTGCCGCAGGTGGTAAACAACCTCATCTGGCTGCCGTTTTGGTGGGACATGATGGCGGAAGTGAAACCTATGTTAAGAATAAGGTAATTGCTTGTGAGCAATGTGGATTCAAGTCTACGCTCATTCGTTTTGAGGCTGATGTGACAGAAGAAGAGCTTTTGGCTTGTGTGGATAAGTTGAATAAGGATGAAGACGTTGATGGCTTCATCGTTCAGCTCCCTTTGCCAAAGCATATCGATGAGCAGAAGATTATTATGGCTGTTGACTATCGCAAGGACGTGGATGGTTTCCATCCTATCAATGTGGGGCGTATGGCTATCGGTCTTCCTTGCTTTATCTCTGCTACACCATTGGGTATTCTTACCTTGTTGCAGCATTATCATATTGAGACTTCTGGTAAGAAGTGTGTTATCTTAGGTCGTAGCAATATTGTTGGTAAACCTATGGCACAGTTGATGATGCAAAAACAGTATGGTGATTCAACTGTAACCGTGTGCCATTCTCGTTCAAAGGATTTGAAGAAAGACTGTCAGGAGGCAGATATCATTATCGCAGCTATTGGCAGACCTGAATTTGTAACAGCTGATATGGTAAAGCCAGGTGCAGTGGTTATTGACGTCGGTACAACACGTGTTGAAGACAAGGCACGTAAGAGTGGCTTCAGACTATGTGGTGACGTGAAATTTGATGAGGTTGCTCCTCTCTGCTCTTTCATTACACCTGTTCCAGGTGGTGTTGGTCCTATGACCATCTGTTCACTAATGAAAAATACACTTGCTGCAGGCAAGAAAGAATACTATAAGTAGATGACAGCAGAAGAATATTTCCAACGAGGTAATGAATGCCGACAGAGAGGCGACTGGCAAGAAGCCTTAGCCAATTATATGGAGGCTATCGAGTTGGACCCTAATTCTCCAGCAGTAATCGCAAAAGAGATGGTGGAGAATATTCTCAACTTCTATAACAAGGATGCGTATAATCCTTAAAATACAAAAACTATGAGCAAGATGAAAGGTGCCATTGTGGTAGACACAGATCGATGCAAAGGATGCCAGTTGTGTATCGTTGCATGTCCGAAAGATGTTATTGCATTGGCTCAGAAAAAGGTTAATGTCCACGGCTATCCGTATACAGAGTCTGCACGACCAGATGATTGTATTGGTTGTGCTGCTTGTGCTACGGTTTGTCCTGATGGCTGTATCACAGTCTATCGTAAAAAAGTGGAGGAATAATTATGGCAGAACAAGATGTAAAACTAATGAAGGGCAACGAGGCTATCGCCCATGCAACTATTCGCTGCGGTGCTGATGGCTATTTTGGTTACCCTATCACTCCTCAGAGTGAGATAATTGAGACACTTTCAGCCTTAAAGCCTTGGGAGACAACTGGTATGGTTGTTCTTCAGGCTGAGAGCGAGGTGGCTTCAATCAATATGATTTATGGTGGTGCTGGCGCTGGTAAGCGTGTGCTGACAAGTTCCTCATCACCTGGTGTAGCTTTGATGCAGGAGGGTATCAGCTATATGGCTGGTGCAGAACTTCCAGGCGTCTTTGTTAACGTTCAGCGTGGTGGTCCAGGTCTTGGAACTATCCAGCCGAGTCAGAGTGACTACTTCCAAGCAACGCGCGGAGGTGGTAATGGCGATTACAATGTGATTGTATTGGCGCCAAACTCAGTACAGGAGATGGCTGACTTTGTTGACTTGGCTTTCGAGTTAGCATTCAAGTATCGTAACCCTGCAATGATTCTTTCTGACGGTGTGATTGGTCAGATGATGGAGAAGGTTGTACTTCCTCCACAGAAACCACGTCGCACAGAGGAGGAAATCCGCAAGGAGTGCCCTTGGGCTTCAATGGGTCGTACAGCTGATCGTAATCCTAATATCATTACTTCTTTGGAATTGAAGCCAGAGATAATGGAAGAAAGAAACCTCCACTTACAGGAGAAGTATCGTCAGATTCGTGAGAATGAGGTACGCTTTGAGACCCAGCAGTGCGAAGATGCAGATTATATTATCGTTAGTTTCGGTAGTGCTGCACGTATCGGCGAGAAGGCTGTTGAGTTAGCTCGTGAGGCAGGATTAAAGGTCGGTTTGTTCCGTCCAATCACTTTATGGCCTTTCCCAAGCAAGCAACTTGCAGAGTTGTGCATGGGTAAGAAGGGTGTATTGGTAAGCGAAATCAATGCTGGTCAGATGGTACAAGACGTGCGCTTGGCTATCAACGGAGCTTTACCAGTAGAACACTTTGGTCGCTTAGGTGGTATCGTTCCTGACCCTGAAGAGATTGTTAAGGCACTCAAGGAAAAGTTAGTAAAGTAAGAAGGGAGGACGTATATTATGGCAAATGATATCATTTCACCTGAGAATCTGGTGTATAAGAAGCCTACTTTGATGAACGATACGACAATGCACTATTGTCCGGGTTGTTCACATGGTGTGGTACATAAGTTAGTTGCAGAAGTAATCGAAGATATGGGAATGAGTGATAAGGCGATTGGTGTATGCCCTGTTGGCTGTGCCGTGTTTGCTTATCGCTATCTTGATATCGACTGGCAGGAGGCTCCTCATGGTCGTGCTCCGGCTGTAGCAACGGGTATTAAGCGCCTTTGGGAAGATCGTTTGGTATTCACTTATCAGGGCGATGGTGACCTTGCCTGTATTGGTACAGCAGAGACACTCCATGCTTTGAACCGTGGTGAGAACTTTACAATTATCTTTATTAATAATGCCATTTATGGTATGACAGGTGGTCAGATGTCGCCTACAACGCTTATGGGTCAGAAGACTGCAACTTGTCCATACGGTCGTGAGCCAGAATTGCATGGCTATAATCTGAACATTACGGAGTTAGCAAGTCACTTGAAAGGAACCTGCTATGTAACTCGTCAGAGTGTTGACACCGTTGCTTCAATCAATAAAGCAAAGCGTGCAATTCGCAAGGCGTTTGAAGCAAGTATGCAAGGAAAGGGAAGCTCGTTAGTAGAGATTGTTGCAACCTGTAATAGTGGTTGGAAACTTACTCCTGTAAAGGCTAACGAGTGGATGCGTGAGAATATGTTCCCTGAATATGAAAAGGGAGATTTGAAAGACACTACAGGTCTTTAAGTCGTCTCCCATATAAATTAAGGTGTAATATGAAAAAAGAGATAATAATTAGTGGCTTCGGTGGTCAGGGCGTACTCTCTATGGGTAAGATTCTGGCTTATTCGGGACTAATGGAAGATAAGGAGATAACATGGATGCCAGCTTATGGTCCAGAGCAGCGTGGTGGTACAGCCAACGTTACTGTCATTGTAAGTGATGAACGTATCTCTTCTCCTATTCTCAGCAAGTATGATGTAGCGATTGTGTTGAACCAGCCTTCACTGGATAAGTTCGAACCAAAGGTTAAGCCAGGCGGTTTACTTATCTATGATGGTTATGGAGTCTTCAATCCTCCTACTCGTAAGGACATCACAGTCTATCGCATCAATGCAATGGATAAGGCTGCTGAGATGAAGAATGCAAAGGTGTTTAATATGATTGTCTTAGGTGGTCTGCTTAAGGTTTGTCCTGTAGTCAGCACCGATGGACTCAAGAAGGCGCTCTTCAAGAGTCTGCCAGAACGCCACCATAAACTCATTCCACTGAATATGGAAGCAGTGGAGGAGGGTATGAAGATTATTGCTCAGCAGTAATCGAATCGCACTGCCACAGAGTCCTCTGTGGTAATGATGAAAGTGAACCTGATTTTTTATAACTCTCTAATTTGTTAAAGGGACCTAAGCAGTGATGCTACGGGTTCCTTTTTTCTTTGCTTATTGGTAATGGCATTTCGACGTATTATTGCTTCGCACGTGTGGTGTTATTGCTTCGCACATGTTGTGCTGATGGTAAACACGAATGGTGCTGAGCGTTAAGTTGCTTGCTATATAAGATAGAGGGCAGGCTCATTTGCTTTTTATTAAAAAGAGCTATTCGGTCGTAACAAACAAGCTAATTTATATGATACGTTTTCTTACTTTTATAAAAGGTAACCAAATGTTATCTATTTTAAAGCTGTTTCTTAATGAGAAAGGATATGCAATTTAATCTTTATAGGGCAATAATAACTCTATAAATAGCGCAGAAGAAAGTCCCTACAAGGCACCGTTTTGCTTTATATCCTTATATATTATTGTATTATTAAGTCGAAAAAAACATAAACATTGTTCTTTATTTCCTTCTTTGTGGTTGCTTTTGCTCATAATATAGGGTGCTGTGCAGATTTTTCTTCTAAAAAATTTGGTTGTTTCATTATTTTTTTATTACTTTGCACCGAGATTAAAACATTGACATTATAGATTTTACAAATATTAATTAATTCAGAGAAAACAATGAAAAAGTTAGTTTTAATGTTGGCTGCTGCTTCTATGGCAGCATCTGTTTCTGCTCAGACTGTAGCAGAGAGCAAGACATTTGATAACATCTACGTTGGTATTAACGGTGGTGTTGCAACAAAGACAACTGGTCACAAGTGGTTGAGCGACCTCGATCCAAACGCTGGTATCCGTATTGGTCGTTACTTCACTCCAGTATTCGGTCTTGCAGTAGAGGGTAACGCATACTTCTCAAACAAGCCTTGGGGTTCTACAGGTACAGTAGTTCGCGCTACTAACGCAAGCTTGCTCGGTACTGTAAACCTTAGCAACTGGTTCGGTGGTTACAAGGGTGAGCCACGTACATTCGAGGTTAGCGCACTCTATGGTCTTGGTTGGATGCACGTATTTACAAACAACAAGCTTGTTAAGGCTGCTACTGAGAATCAGCGTAATCGTATGACTTCTAAGGCTGCTCTTGACTTTGCTTTCAACTTTGGTTCAGCAAAGCAGTTCCAGTTCTATGTAGAGCCTTCTATTAACTTCGCATTCTTGGGTCAGTCAAAGAGCAAGGAACTTGTTGCAACTGGTAATGCTTTGGCTCCAGTAGCTGTAGCTGATCATCAGGAGTATGGTTACAAGGCAGCTTCACAGGCAGGTCAGCCAGCTTACAACATCAACAACTCATTCGTTCAGTTGAATGCTGGTCTCGTTTACAAGTTTGCTAATTCTAACGGTACACACAACTTCACAATCGTTACTCCACGTGACCAGGCTGAGATCGATGCTTTGAACGCTCAGATCAACGAGCTCCGCAACCGTAAGCCAGAGGTTATCACTAAGGAGGTTGTTAAGCAAGTTGTTAAGGAAGTTCCTTCTGTTAAGGAGTTCACAGTATCTGACCTCGTATTCGTAACATTCGCTCAGGGTAAGTCTGCTCTTACAAAGGACGCTAAGGCTGCTCTTAACAACGTTAAGCAGGGTGTTCACGTTCAGGTTGTTGGTACAGCTTCTCCAGAGGGCTCTAAGGAACTTAACGATCGTCTCTCACAGGCTCGTGCTGACGTAGTTGCTAACT
>ERZ1674281.114-NODE-114-length-18075-cov-15.533574_pt1 | contig 18075 bp, 15 predicted proteins | sample MGYA00581193_ERZ1674281 | MGnify/ENA primary metagenome ERZ1674281 (study PRJEB41354, sample SAMEA4873317) | human saliva metagenome | biome: human-associated habitat [ENVO:00009003]; feature: mouth environment [ENVO:08000002]; material: saliva material... | reverse complement strand
TACAGTATCTATAAAACTTTTGCACTTTTAAAGAGGGAATAAAGCAAAGAATAAAAATAAAATTCGTACATTTGCAATTCGTAATAACTAAGTATCTTAATAAAAAAAGAAAAGATAAATAAAAGGAAATGAGAACAGTTTATGAATTCTCTGTCAAGGACAGAAAAGGGAAAGAAGTATCTTTAAAAGAGTATGCCAATGAAGTACTGTTAATAGTAAACACTGCAACCAAGTGCGGTTTCACCCCTACATACAAAGAACTGGAGGAACTTTATGAGAAATACCATGCACAGGGGTTTGAAGTTCTTGATTTTCCTTGTAACCAATTTGGACAACAAGCACCTGGAACTGACGAGAGTATTCACGAATTCTGTAAGCTTACATATGGTACAGAGTTCCCTCGCTTTAAGAAAGTAAAAGTAAATGGAGAAGATGCAGACCCTCTCTTCAAGTTCCTTAAGGAACAAAAAGGCTTTGCTGGTTGGGACGAATCTCACCCACTCTACCCTGTTTTAGACAAGATGCTTTCTGAAACCGATCCCAACTATAAGGAAAGTGCTGATATAAAATGGAACTTCACGAAATTTCTCATCAATAAGAAAGGACAGGTTGTAGCACGTTTTGAACCTACAGAGAAGGTTGAGAATATAGCAAAGCAGATTGAAGCATTACTATAGAAAAGGCCAAAAGAGAAAATAAAGAAGTAAGAAACAATAGATATTTATTAAGGTAAGAGAATCTGTAAACAAACAGATAGATTCTCTTACCTTTTTTATTTGATCTTATTTGTATTCATCTTCCTATAGTCTTTTAAATCATAAACCTTTTATTTCTTATCATCAAAAGTCCTAAAAAGGTTATTAAACCATTTAACATCAGTAGTTCATAACCGAACTTATAGCCTGAAGTAGTAGACACTATGGTATCGAGAACAAAACACAATAGTGGACTTAACACTGCTATACAAGGGACCCATTTGTCATTTACAGTACCTTTTGTAAGTAGTCCGAAGGCAAAAAGTCCTAAAAGTGGTCCATATGTATATGATACAATGATATAAACAGCATCTATCAGGCTCGTCGAATTAACGGCTCGGAAGACAAGAATAAACAATATAAAAACTACAGATATACCCAAATGTGCCCTCTTTCTCAGACGCTCATCGGCTGAACGACCACAGATATCTACGCAGAAACTAGTTGTCAAAGCAGTAAGAGCAGAATCAGCACTTGAGAAACAAGCAGCTACAATACCTATCGTAAAGAGTATTACCACTATGCTACCTAACTGCCCACTTGCAGCAGCCTGCAACATCAACTCATCCGGCATTGTAGGTAGAGTCTGCCCTGTCTTTTGAAAATACAGCATCAACAACACACCCAAAGATAGAAAAAGAAGGTTAGCTGGGACAAAAGCAATACCATAACTACACATATCCTTTTGTGCCTCATGTAGATTTTTGCAAGTAAGATTCTTCTGCATCATATCTTGATCAAGTCCAGTCATGACAATAACAATAAAGATACCACTAAGGAATTGCTTCCAAAAGTTCTCCTGTGAGAACCAGTCATCAAATACAAAGATACGTGAATGGCTGTTGGAAGCAATGACCTGTACTGCTTCTGGTATATCCAGACCGAGTGCATCTATCACCTTATATATAATAAGAAGAAGTGCCAGAAACATACAGACGGTTTGGAAAGTATCTGTTAAAACGAGTGTTCGTATCCCCCCGTGTCGTGTGTACAACCAAATAAGTAATACTAACACAACAACAGTCATGGCAAAAGGAACACCATAAGCATCCAAAACAAAGCGCTGGAGTATCATGCATACAACATAAAAACGAACTGCAGCACCAGCCATCTTTGATAGTAAGAAGAAAGAAGCACCTGTCTTATAACTTCGATTGCCCAGTCTTGTTTGCAAATAAGAATAGATTGTTGTCAGGCGCAAACGATAATAGACAGGTAAAAGCAGATAAGCTACAGCAAAATATCCTAGAATAAAGCCAAGACATGTTTGCATGTAAGACATATTATTTACCATCACCATTCCAGGGACACTAACAAAAGTAACCCCTGAAATACTTGCACCAATCATGCCAAACGCTACTAAATACCAGGGAGATTTCCCATTTGCACGGAAGAAAGCTTCATTATCAGCCTTGCCCCCTGTTACTCTACTGATGAGTAATAAGATGCAAAAATATGCAAGAATTGTTCCTATTATTATCATATTAGTGGCAAAATTACGAAAAATATTATCATTTAAGCCCCCTAATATATCATTTTTCGTACCTTTGTAAAAGATAAAACTTGATTGCAAGAAGAAATATCAAACATCAAAAACATCTCAATATGGCACACCAGAAAAGATTCCTCCTTAGTGAAAAGGACATTCCTACACAGTGGTATAACATTCAGGCCGACATGCCAAACAAGCCTCTTGCACTGCTAAACCCTGCTACCCATGAGCCAATGGGAGTAGATGATCTTGCAAAAATATTCAGTAAAGAATGCTCTAAACAAGAGTTGGATACAGAACATGCGTGGATTGACATTCCGGAAGAAGTCATGGACATGTATAAATACTATCGTTCTACACCTCTTGTACGTGCCTACGCATTAGAAAAAGCTTTAGACACTCCTGCACATATCTATTTTAAGAATGAAAGTGTAAATCCTTTAGGTTCGCACAAAGTAAACTCTGCAATCCCACAATGTTACTATTGCAAAAAGGAAGGAGTTACAAACGTAACGACAGAGACTGGAGCAGGACAATGGGGAGCTGCATTGTCGTATGCAGCAAAGGTCTATGGATTAGAAGCAGCAGTCTATCAAGTAAAGATTTCCATGCAGCAAAAGCCTTATCGTTCACTCATCATGCGTACCTTCGGTGCAATGGTTGAAGGGTCACCTTCCATGTCAACGCGTGCGGGAAAGGACATTGTTACACGTGACCCAACACATCCAGGTTCATTAGGTACAGCAATCTCTGAGGCTATAGAGCTAGCAACAACAACTCCTAATTGTAAATATACTTTAGGCTCTGTCATGAATCATGTGACATTGCATCAGACTATTATCGGTCTGGAGGCAGAGAAACAAATGGAGATGGCTGGAGAATACCCAGATAAAGTCATTGCCTGTTTCGGCGGAGGCAGTAATTTTGGAGGTATAGCTTTCCCATTTATGCGTCACAACTTCTTCAACGATAAGAAAACAGAGTTTATAGCAGCAGAACCTAACAGTTGTCCAAAGTTGACAAGAGGTAAGTTTGAATATGACTTTGGTGATGAAGCGGGATATACTCCCTTATTACCAATGTTCACTTTAGGTCATGACTTCAAGCCTGCCAATATCCATGCAGGAGGCTTACGTTATCATGGTGCTGGTGTAATCGTCAGTCAACTGATAAAGGATGGCTATATGCACGGTGTGGATATCCCACAATTAGAGACATTTGAGGCAGGTATTCTCTTCTCACGCACTGAAGGAATCATTCCCGCACCAGAGAGTTGTCATGCAATCGCAGCAGCTATACGTGAAGCAAAAAAGGCAAAAGAGGAAGGCAAACAACAAGTTATTCTCTTTAATCTTTCAGGACATGGGCTCATAGACATGACTGCATACGACAACTATATCAATGGTGATCTTAGGAATTATACACTATCAGATGAAGAAATAGCAAAGAATCTTGAGACTGTACCCCAAATATAATACAGGAAATTGGGATTACTTCCATCTTAGTGGTCCTCAGTTTCATTATCTTTTGTATCAGCATCTCACCAGAATATAATATAAAGTTTAAAGGCAATATTTCAAGTTCGAAGTATAAAATGTCTATACTTCCCATTCATTTCAGGCGATGATGCTAAGTACAAAGGATGATTTTCCTGTGGGCTTTCCTAGTATACAATAAAATACAAGGTACTAAGAGAACAACTCAGAACTTGAATATTACGAAATGATAAAGTAAATTTACAGATTTAAGAATATAAGGATGAATTAAGGGATAGGAAATGATTTCCAAATAGTTTTGTAACACATACATTATCAAGCAATTAGAAACAGGCTCTTAAAAGGGCCTCTTTTACATCGCAAAAGGGCGTCTTTTACACTTCAAAAGGGCACCTTTTACAATTCAAAAGAGCACCTTTTAGAAGGCAAAAGAGCACCTATTAAAATCCAACAGAGAATTTGTTTTACAAAATGAAGTTCTAAGTCACCATACTATCATTAAGAAACAGATTTCGTTTTCATTTGAATCGACTTGATTCCAGATGAGAGATCATCTTCTAAAAGACTCGCATCAGGAATAAAATTCTCAAAGTATACAGTATAAAAAAGTCTGGCAGGTTTCCTGCCAGACTTTTTTTCTTTATTTCTCATCCCCCTATTCTACTCGCTTGTAGTGCAGCACCTATTGCTGTACAGTACTCGGAATACTTAGGAATAATAAACCTTACATCATAAATCTTCTCCATTACTGGGAAAAGAAGCTCACATTGGGGCAATAATGTAAGATTACCAATGAGAACAAAATCCCTGATATTGCTGTTTAATGCACTTAATATAGTTGCAGAACCAATAGATTGTAGCACTAAACCTATCAATCCTAAAGCAATATCTTCACGGCTAGCATTACCTTGGGCATTTGCAAAAAGAGAAGCAGTAGCATCCATTGGTAAACCAGGCAAAGGATTAGTTGATATATCCTTAATCTGAAGATTGATACGCGAGATATCACCTTTCATAGCTAAAGCTATAATCTCCTTTATATCATCTGTCTTCAACAAGAGGCGGGACAAGCCACTAAGCGTACCTCCCCCAATACCAATACCACCAATATGCCGTATCTCATTACCATCACAAAGTACTAGAGACGTACCTGTACCCATAGAGACAACGATCATTCGTTGTAGCTTTGATTCATATTGGGCACCTAAGCCATCTGCAAGAAACTCATCAGCTTTTGACGTCGGAAGCCCATAAACGGGTTTATCAATATAGTGAGCACCGACCCCTGTAAGCATAACTTGCTCTACATCAGACAGATCAATCCTATTATCATAGAGATACTTTCCAAAAGCTCCATATAGAGATGTTATAGGGTCTGTAGCCTTGATACGCATAGGCTTCACAACCTTTCCATCCCTTATTCCAACTATTTTCGTCGTTGAAATACCTACATCTATTCCTATGGCTATCTTCATATACCTTATATATTATTAGGTCGCAAAGGTACGAAAAAGTTGAGAGTTAAGAATAGAAGCAAACAGTTTTTGCAAAAAAAGACAAAAACATTTCTCTATTAAGCTGAAAATGAGTATCTTTGCACTCCGTTATGAAGAGAGAATAAAGATATAAACATCAATAAAGAACAAAACGAAATGACGAAAGCAGATATCATTAATGAGATTGCGACATCTACTGGCATCGCCAAGAAGGACGTTTCAGCTGTGGTTGAATCTTTTATGGACGCTATCAAAAACAGCTTATTAGACAAAAAAGAGAACGTATACCTGCGCGGATTTGGTAGCTTTATCGTAAAGCATCGTGCAGAAAAGACTGCTCGTAACATCTCAAAGAATACGACTATTACTATTCCAGCACATGACTTTCCAAGCTTTAAGCCTGCAAAGACATTCATCGAGGATATGAAGAAATAATTAAATATAAATACAATAACAACTTAAAACATTAAAAGCTATGCCAAACGGTAAGAAGAAAAAGGGACACAAGATGGCTACGCACAAGCGTAAAAAGAGATTAAGAAAGAACAGACATAAGAGCAAGTAAGCCCCCATTAAGGCTGAAAGAACTTATTAACAGACTTTCAAAACATGACGGGGCGTGTCATCGCAGAAAGCTTCTTTCCCTGGAAGTGCGACGACAGGTTCCGTTTTTTATTACCTATAAGTATCGTTTAGTATTACTATCTATGGCAGATAGATAGGCTTATATCAACAGATAGTACGGCTATCAATAACCATTAGAGAAGCTATCTGATATTTATATTAAAAGAAGAAGATGACAAGCGAAGTAATTATTGATGCCCAACCGAAAGAGATTTCGATAGCACTACTTGAGGACAAACGCCTGGTAGAATATCAGCGTGAACCAAGGGAGGCTAGTTTCTCGGTTGGAAACATCTATGTGGCAAAGATTAAAAAGCTTATGCCAGGGCTTAATGCCTGTTTCGTAGATGTAGGTTATGAGCGTGACGCCTTTCTTCATTATCTCGACTTAGGAAGTCAATTCAACTCCTATGCAAAGTATCTGAAACAGGTTCAGAGCGATCGCAAGAAACTTTATCCCATACAAAAAGCCAGTCATCAGCCTGATCTACAGAAAGATGGTACTGTCCAAAATACACTGCAAGTAGGACAAGAAGTACTGGTACAGATTGTTAAAGAACCCATTTCCACCAAAGGACCGCGCCTTACAGGCGAACTATCTTTCGCTGGTCGGTACCTGGTGCTTATACCCTTTGGGCATAAAGTTAGCGTTTCATCAAAAATCAAAAGTGGAGAAGAACGTGCACGCCTTAAGCAACTTATTCAAAGTATTACACCGAAAAACTTTGGAGTAATAGTTCGTACTGTAGCTGAAGGGAAACGTGTCGCTGAACTTGATGCTGAGATGAAGATCCTAATGAACCGTTGGAATGAAGCTATTACGAAAGTACAAAAGACACAGGACCGTCCTCAATTAATCTTTGAAGAAACAGGACGTGCTGTTGCAATGCTTCGTGATCTATTCAACCCAACTTACGAAAACATCTACGTTAATGATGACGAGATTTGTACCGCTGTACGACACTATGTTTCACTTATAGCCCCTGAAAAGGCAAACATCGTGAAAAAATACAATGGCAAGGTACCAATCTTTGACAACTTTGATGTTACCAAACAGATCAAATCTAGTTTTGGGAAGACCATTAATTATGGACATGGTTGTTATCTCATCATCGAGCATACAGAAGCCATGCACGTTGTAGATGTAAACAGTGGAAACAGAACTAAGGAGAAAGCTCAAGAACAGAATGCACTTGATACCAACCTAGGAGCTGCAGATGAGTTAGCTCGGCAGCTACGTTTACGTGATATGGGCGGCATTATCGTTGTTGATTTCATAGACATGAATCTTGCAGAGGACAGACAAATGCTCTATGAACGTATGTGCAAGAACATGCAGAAAGACCGTGCTCGCCATAATATCCTTCCATTAAGTAAGTTTGGATTAATGCAAATCACACGTCAACGTGTACGACCCGTAATGGATGTCGATGTTGATGAAGACTGTCCAACATGCTTTGGTACTGGAAAGATTCGTTCAAGCATTCTTTTCACAGATCAATTAGAGAGAAAAATTGACCGCCTTGTCAATAAAGTTGGAATTAAGAAATTCTATTTACACGTTCATCCTTATGTTGCAGCCTATATTAACAAAGGATTCATCTCCTTGAAACGCAAGTGGCAGATTAAGTATGGATTAGGTGTAAATATCATTCCTTCACAGAAACTTGCTTTCTTGCAATATGAGTTCTATGATGCAAAACAGCAGTTCATTGACATGAAGGAACGAAATGATAAATCTTGAATCTGACAAAGGACATTATTAGAAGTCACCTAAAATAATCAAACATTTAGGTAAAGATGAATAGAAAGGTCTATACTAAAGAAAGCGGCTGTATCACTTTGACACAGCCGCTTTCTTTGTTCCGCTCTATTGTTGTTTACCAAACTATTTCTTATAAATATATTTTAAGATCAGATCCCCACTTGAAAGTCAGCTATTTTGCTTATTTCTATTTTTAGCTAACAAATAAAAACTGATCTTAAACTAAACAGCTAAGAGGATAAACCTAATAGCCCGTAAGTACGAACCCTCTTTCTGTCTGGAGCACAGGAACTTCTACTTCTAAAGAAAACTCCTGATAATTATGTTCTCCTTCTGGCAAACGATATAGTCTAAACTTGCTTCCTCCTTCTACAGCACAAAGAATCTGAACAAACAGAATGCAAGTATTCTTTAGTTTTATCGATTTATAGAAAGATACATAGCCTCCTTCTGTATTAAACTCGTCAGGCACCTAACTTTCATAATCATATCTAATATTATTTTCAAAAGCAATACTATCCTTTTCATTTTGGGATCCATTGCTTTCTATCTTTTACATTCACCAGTTGCTTGCTAGGGGTCAATATATTTCCCTCATACACACCTTTCTATATTGTAATTACCCTGATTATATAATATGAGCAAAAGGGCATAAGTGCCAAAAAGAGACCCATTTTAGGTCTCTTTTCGTCACTTATGCCCTAATTTGTATCTTTAAGTTAAATAGTATTGAGGGATAATTTCTTCAATGTCACATTAATTACTGATTAAACTTATGCACGATAAAATACTACCTAGGCTTATATTGCATACTGCCTAAAATAATAGGCAGCATAACTCCCTGCTACATAAGGTCCCTTGGGCTTTAATCCTTTTTTATGGAGTAAATAAATCTGATATGCCTCACGATAATAACGAGGACGAATCGTATCTATTGGGTAATATCTAACCAAATAGCGTGCAAAGTCATGAAGATTACGATCCAAAAGAAAACCAACAAGTTGATAATTTGCAGAATTACGTGTAGACTTCTGAAGAATACTGTCTGGTTGCAGCCAGGAATGTATTTTGCCTGGCCTCAATACATCTGATCCTCCTATTAACGGATAACAGAATAAGCTATCAGATAGTTGATGACAACGGGCTACAGCATAAATTGTTAGCATAGACATTACTGAATCTGTATTAGATACCGTCTTAATAACATGCAAAGCACCAACATAATTCCGTTTATCTATCATAGATTCAACCTTTGCCCTTTGGTGAAAGTGTTTATCAGTATTACTAAACAGCCCTGTACACAGAAAGAGACCGAGCATAATAAGAAGACTTGACCAAACCTGTTGTGAAAAGGGCCCTATACTGCGTGACTCAAGTTCGTAAGGTTCATATCTTTTTACAGAAATAATCACAAAGAAATAAATAACAAATAATATAGGAGATATCCAAATCCAGTTGCCAAGGCTAACTCCCTGAGATGCTGGTTTAAGGTCAGAAATAATTGTCAGAAACAGAAAAGAAGGAAAATAAGTCAAAGCATAGCCCCGCTTTGTCAATCTAATCAGAGAACTAACACCTATTTGGAGCAACTTCAGAACAATAGTTATCAAAATAGCTCCTAATAGAGGATTATAAAAAGTTTGACCTCCAGAGGCTAAATGCTGAGTCACAGTCATTACATCTGCCTGAAAGAAAAACAGATAACTAAATGTAAACAAGAAAAATAGTACAGAGCATACTATATGTATAAAATTCTGTTCACTCATAAACTTTATTTCTTTTTTAAGACAACTGCACTACGAGCAGGAATATAAAGTTTAAGCCATCCTTTATGTTGTTTGGTATAAAGAGGATCTACATTTGTAAAATGTTCGACAGTATCATCAGCAAATCCAAAGCCACCAAACTCTTTCGCATCAGTATTTAGAACAACTGTATAAGACCCTTCTGGAACAAGAAATCCATAATCAGAGTAGGAATGACTAGGAGAGAAATTAAAAACAAATATTAATTCTCCTCTACTAAAAGCTAGAATCTGATCATTATCATTATGCCAGATTTCTTCAATAGGAGTATCTGTAAACCCATGCTCACTCTTAATTACAGATAACATATTACGGTCGAAATCACCAAGATAATGATAACATAGTTCTGGATTATCAACTAGATTCCATTGACGCCGCGCATACTTGCAACTCCATCCATTACCGGCACGAGGGAAATCTATCCACTCTGGATGTCCAAACTCATTACCCATAAAGTTCAGATATCCCCCATTAATAGCGGAAATAGTTGCTAAACGCACAATTTTGTGGAGCGCTATACCTCGATGTACCCTCTCAGTCTCATCTCCTATACGGAAATGCCAATACATATCAGCATCCACTAAACGAAAAATAATTGTCTTATCGCCTACAAGAGCTTGATCATGTGATTCACAGTACGAAATCGTTTTCTCATCTATTCGACGATTCTTTATCTCCCAAAAGATAGAGGAAGGCTTCCAATCTTCGTCAGGCAACTCCTTAATGGTCTTGATCCAATAGTCTGGTATATTCATAGCCATGCGATAATCAAACCCATACCCACCATCTTTGAATTCAGCTGCAAGACCAGGCATACCAGAGACCTCTTCTGCAATAGTCAAAGCTCTATTATTAACTTCATGTATTAGAGTATTTGCCAACATTAAATAGCATATGGCATTATCATCTTCATGACCATTAAAATAATCTCCATAGTTACAAAAAGATTCTCCTAGCCCATGACTATAATAAAGCATAGAAGTAACACCGTCAAAACGAAAGCCATCAAAATGAAACTCCTCTAACCAATACTTACAATTAGAAAGGAGGAAATGAAGGACTTCATCCTTGCCATAATCAAAACACAAAGAATCCCAAGCTGGATGTTCACGTCGCTCGCCAGAGTAAAAAAATTGATTAGGATCACCAGCTAAATTACCTAAGCCCTCCATTTCATTCTTCACAGCATGAGAATGGACAATATCCATGATAACGGCTATACCTGCTTCATGCGCATCGTCCACAAGAGCTTTCAACTCTTCTGGAGTACCGAATCTCGAACTGGGTGCAAAAAAAGAACTAACATGATAACCAAAACTACCATAATAAGGGTGCTCCTGAATTGCCATTATTTGAATAGCATTATACCCATCCTTCACTATTCTTGGTAGCACTTTCTCCCGAAATTCATTATATGTCCCAACCTTCTCTGCATCTTGACCCATACCTATATGACATTCATAGATCAATAAAGGAGAAGTCTGGGGATTGAAGGAATTAATCTTCCATACATAAGGAGCATTAGGACTCCATACCTGAGCAGAAAAAATTCCCGTCTGAGGGTCTTGTACAACACGCTGTGCCCAAGCAGGAATGCGTTCTCCTTTTCCCCCATTCCAGTATACATGCATCTTATAAAATTGACCATGTTGTATCGCATCTTCAGGAAGCCTTAATTCCCAATCTCCAGTATCAACATCTCTTTTACATTTATAAGCTATTGTCTCTTGCCAATTATTGAAATCACCTACAAGATAAATGTCTGTAGCATTTGGAGCCCATTCGCGAAAAATCCAACCATCAGACTCATGATGAAGACCATAATACTGATAGCCATTTGCAAATTCTGACAACGAGAACTTTCCTCCTTGAGTAAGCTGATTCAGCTTCCATAAAGCATGGTCATGACGTCCCTTTATAGCACTCTCGTATGGAGCAAGATAAGGATCTCTCTTGACAATTCCCATTTCAGGAACTACTTTAGAATTTCTTTTTGTTTGATTAGTAGACAACATGTTTTTATTAATCTTATCTAAAATTATGAAAAATCAGTATTGATTACGTGTATAAAAATTAATTTGTATATCGCTTACCTCTGTCATAATGCCCACTGACCATCACTTTGCCATTCTTGTCACGCTCTATGAACTTGCCATCTCGAACATCATTTCGGTAATTACCTTCAAATCTTATCCCATTTGAGGATTCTTCAATAGCACTACCATTACGTTTTCCGTTATGATAACTGCCTCTAAACTTACTACCATCAGCATAATGGATGATAACAAGACCTTCTAATTTCCCATCACGAAACTGTCCTTCATATATATCATTGTTCTTTTTGGTCAACTTACCCTGCCCATTCTGTAAATCTCTTTCCCAATATCCAGTGTAGATATCTCCATTTCGCCAAGACATTGTACCAAAACCAGATTTTTGACCTTTAAGGAAATGACCAGAATATTGATCACCATTCTTATACCGGAAGATTCCTTGTCCCGTCCGTTCGCCATCTACATATTGCCCTTCGTAGATCTCACCATCTTTATACTTATATATACCTTTCCCATTCTGCAAATCATTCTTCCATTCACCAGTATATTCATCTCCATCAGAATAGATATAAATTCCTTTCCCATCCTTCAAATTATTAACCCAGTCTCCTGTAAAAGAGGAATGATCTGGCCAACAAAAACGCCCATGTCCATTCTTCATATCATTTTTCCATGAGCCATCATAATAGGCTCCATTGGAAAAGATATACTTTCCTTGTCCACTCCGTTTATCATGCTCCCAATTACCTATGTACTTATCACCATTATAATAGTACATAGTTCCTAGCCCCTGTTGATAATCCTTATACCATAGACCATCATAACGGTTTCCATTAGAAAAATAATAAACTCCTTGTCCATGTTGTTGATTCTGAAACCATTGCCCTCTGTATTTCTCACCATCTGCAAAAGTGTATGTCCCCTTTCCTTCTCTCATACCTCGGATATATTCTCCCTCATAGACATCTCCTTTCTTATATGTAGTTTTACCTTTTCCATTTGGTTTTCCACGAAACATCTGTCCATAATAGTTTCCTCCATCTTTTGTTATGCAAGAACCTATCTCCACTGTTTGGGCAAAGAGCGTAGTAGATAAATGGAGCAGTAAAATTATAATATATTTATTTCTCACGTAATTTGGCTTTAAATTGTTATAGAAATAATATAACTGTTTTGCAAAGATACAGAATAATAATGGATATAACAAATTTATGAATCTTTTTTAAGTACCAATTATATAGACCTGTAAAAGATAGACCTGTAAAAGATTATCCCCCGATTCACATCGAGGGATAACAACAACACAAACACAAAATAATGTAGGATAAACCTACAAATCTTTAAATATCTACAATTATAATATATTATGAAAAACAATTAATCCTTTACTACATTACACCATCGGCCCGCAGTTTTTCCTGCCACTTCCAGGCAGAGAGAAGAACATCAGACAAAGGTGTATCAGCCTTCCACCCGAGTATAGAATTTGCCTTAGAACAATCACCCCATATCTTCTCAATATCTCCCTCACGACGAGGTCCATATTTCCAATTTACTTTTACTTTAGTAGCATGTTCAAAGGTTTCAACAATTTCAAGTGTTGAGTTACCATGACCTGTACCAATATTAAAATACTCTATTTTATCAGTATCTTGATCCAGGACACGTGCCATAGCCGCAACATGAGCCTTGGCCAAATCAACTACATAGATATAGTCTCGAATACACGTGCCATCAGGTGTATTATAATCATTTCCAAAAATAGTTAACTCTTTTCTAATACCCATAGCTGTCTGTGTGACATATGGTATTAAATTATTGGGAACTCCATTTGGCAGTTCGCCAATAAGCGCAGATGGGTGTGCACCAATTGGATTAAAATATCTCAAGACAATACTTTTGATATTTGCTCCACTATGAATATAATCTAAAATGATCTGTTCATTAATCTCTTTTGTATTACCATAGGGGGAAGTTGCTTTCTGATGAGGAGCTTCTTCCGTAACTGGTAGATTCTCCGGATTTGGTTGACCATATACCGTACATGAACTTGAGAAAATAAGACCTTTCACATTATATTGCGGCATCAGTTCAAGTAGATTCAAAAGTGAAACTACATTATTTCTATAATACATCAATGGTTCTTGAACACTTTCTCCAACAGCCTTTGATGCAGCAAAATGAATAATACCCTCTATGTCAGGATACTTAAGAAAAACGTTTTTAGTTGCTTCAAAATCACGAAGATCAACCTGCTCAAATGCTGGACGTGTACCCGTAATTTTTTCTATTCCATCCAACACCTCAATCTTAGAGTTAGACAGATTATCTACTATGACAACATTGTACCCTGCTTCTATCAGTTCAACACTTGTATGAGAACCAATAAACCCAGTTCCACCTGTAACCAATATAGTCTGTTTCATATGTCCTTTAGATTTTATTTTTTAGGCTGATCCCCGATATCAGTAGTGGTGCAAAGATAACATTTTTTTTAATATCAACAAAAAAAAGATGCAAAAAATTAAGCAAAGGAATATAAAATAGAAAACTTTTCGTATATTTGCCGACATAATAATTTATAACAGAAATGGGATATACAGAACAGACACAACAACAGATAGAGCGCTTTCTCAGAAAAGTTGCACAGAAGTTCACCGCAAAAGAAAGTGATATGCCTATGACTGATATTCATTTACGTGCATCACAAGACAGTGGTGATCTCATGGCCTTTGACGATGACGATAACGAAATTAGTCGTTGTGTTATAAGCACATGGATAGAAAACAAAAGTGATAATTTCTATCAAGAAATAGCATACACTTTAAGATCTGAGCTCAACCGCATGAAAGACACGATTGACAACCTCTCGATCATGAAGCCTTTTAGCTTTATTCTTGAAGATGATGAAAAGAATAATATTGCTGAGCTTTATCTTGTTGATGACGACTTAGTAATGATTGGTGGCAACCTTATGCAAGGACTTGATGAAGATCTCGACAATTTCTTGCAGAACATTTTAAAACAAAGCGAATGAAATACACTATAACCAGACTATGTTGTATTCTCTTTTCCATATATAGTCTTTCTACTTTTGCTCAACGACATGAGATAAAAGACCGTAACATACGCTCTTTACAGGTCATTGCTAATGGAAAATGGCAAGAATTGCCTGTCATGATGATTAATGAAGGGAAAATTAGCATTGACTTTGATGATCTTACACACACTTATAGAAGACTAACTTATACGATAAAACATTATGAGGCAGACTGGAGTCCCTCTACAGGGCTGTTTGACAGTGATTTCATTGAAGGATTTGCATCGGGAAATACAATCGAGAACATTCAAGAGTCATCACTAACAAACACACTCTATACTCATTATCACTTAGATATCCCTAATGATAATTGCAAGCCTAAAATATCTGGGAATTACAAACTTACTGTTTATGATGATGATCATCCAGGGCAGCCTGTACTCATAGCTTGCTTTATGCTAACAGAACCATTTGGACAAACTATGGGTCTAAAACTTAATGTTACGGCGAGGACAGACGCAACCATCAACGACAAACATCAACAGGTAGACATGATTATTAATTATGGAAACTACATTGTATCTAATCCGCAACAACAGATAAAGACGGTTGTCCTACAAAATCGTAATTGGTTAGATGCTCGATATAATTCTAAACCACAATACATCATGGCAGATGGTCTACAATGGAACCATAATAAGGATTACATTTTCTGGGCTGGAAATGAATACCGCAAGTTTGAAATTCTCTCTACAGATGTAGCTTCTATGGGTATTGATCATATTACATGGGATGGAAAGAATTATCAAGTCTATCCATTTATTACGACCCCACTCACAAATTATCTTTATGAAAAAGATGCTGACGGGGCTTTTCTTATACGCAATTCTGATAATGTAGATATCAATACCACGAGCGATTATGTTATGACACATATCCGATTATCAGTCCCTACCCCATATCCAGCACATATTTACTTAAATGGAGATTGGACTTATGACCGTATTCTTCCTGAATATGAGATGAGATATAATGCTGAACAAAAATACTATGAAGCTATTATACCTCTCAAACTGGGTTATTATAATTATCAGTTTATAACTACTGATGAGAATAATAAGCTGTCTTCTCTTAGGATTGACGAAAGCCATTATCAGACAGAAAACAGTTATCAAGCCTTAATATACTTTCGTCCCCAAGGAGGAAGAACGGATAAATTAGTTGGATATTCAAATGTAAAGTTTATAATACAATAATAATGTCAGAAGCTGTATCAATATATTACATGCTTCTGACATTTTATAGATCTAACAACATAGGACGAAAGCCGTTATCCATTCATGGATAACAAGAACTCTTCATTATCTTTCGTGTGCGCCATACGGTCATGGATAGAATTCATAGCCTCTATTGGATTCATATCTGCAATATACTTACGAAGAATCCACATGCGATCCAAGGTAGTACGATCCTGCAACAAGTCATCACGACGTGTACTTGATGCGACAAGATTAACAGCTGGGAAGACGCGCTTATTACTTAAGCTACGATCAAGCTGCAGCTCCATATTACCTGTACCCTTGAACTCCTCAAAGATTACCTCGTCCATCTTTGAACCTGTATCAATCAATGCAGTTGCAATAATAGTCAATGATCCACCACCTTCTATATTACGTGCAGCACCAAAGAATCGCTTAGGTTTCTGTAATGCATTGGCATCAACACCACCCGTAAGTACTTTTCCAGAAGCTGGGGCTACAGTATTATAAGCACGTGCCAAACGAGTTATAGAATCGAGGAAAATGACTACATCATGCCCACATTCAACCATGCGCTTTGCTTTTTCAAGAACAATACCAGCAATCTTTACATGCCGTTCAGCCGGTTCATCAAATGTAGAAGCAATTACTTCAGCATTTACCGTACGCGCCATATCTGTTACTTCTTCTGGGCGTTCATCAATCAACAGCATCATCAAATAGGCTTCAGGATGATTAGCAGCGATGGCATTAGCTATATCTTTCATAAGAATAGTCTTACCTGTCTTAGGCTGTGCTACTATCAACGCACGCTGTCCTTTTCCTATTGGAGAGAAAAGGTCTACAATACGTGTAGATAGATTTGTTGTCTTTGGATCACCGCAAAGTGAGAATTTTTCGTCAGGAAATAATGGCGTTAGATGTTCAAACGGAATACGATCACGTACCTCAGAAGGTTTACGCCCATTTATTTTATCAATACCCGTAAGCGGGAAGTACTTTTCTCCCTCACGTGGCGGACGTACATGGCATTCAACAACATCCCCTGTTTTTAAGCCATATTGCTTAATCTGGCTATTAGAAACATAAACATCATCTGGTGAAGACAGGTAATTATAATCGCTGGAACGTAAAAAACCATACCCGTCAGGCATTACCTCTAACACACCATTTGCCTTAATAATATCAGCAAAATCATAAGTAGCTTCAGCATTCAAAGCGGGAGTTTCTTCATACACAGGAGTAGAGGCCATTGGACCAGGCACCGTAGGTTGGTCAAACATATCATATGTAGGTACAGCCCCTTGATCTTCTATTGGTAGATCTACTACTGGAATGAAATCCGTTCCATCTCCAGGATCACCTTCCCATACTCCACTTGGAAAAGTTGTAGGCGCAATTGAAGCTTCATAATTCATATTATGCGCATTAACTTTTTCTTGCAGACGAGCCAACATATCGTCATCGTGGCCTGACTCTTGTTCGTTTTCAGGAACAAACTGGTCTTCTGGAATAAAACCTTCTTCATCCATGTCTACTTTTTCCCCATTATTTAAGGAGTCATCAGGAGTTGATATTGACTCTTCCTTCTGTTCATCCTCTACGCTATCTACTTCTTGCTTTGCTTTTAAAGCAGCCTCCGCTGCAGCAATAGCTTCAAGCTCAGCTTTTGACTTACGTCCACGATGTTTAGGGATAGATGCAAGTATCTCTTCTGGTGTCTTCTCTTCCTCCGTCTCAGGAGTTTCTTCAACAGTATCTTTAAAAAGAGTTGGCTGACTAACACCCGTCGGTTTATTATTTTTTACATCAAAATTTTCACCATTTTTACCATGTACAGAATAAACGCGGTCAGTTTCTTTACGTGCTATTCTGGTACGTTTACGCTTTGATTCTAAAGGGTGTGCCGTTCCCACCTCCTCTGCCTGACGATCAAGAATGGCATACACCAATTTATCCTTATCGTCTCCAGGTGAGTAAACTGCACCTGTCTGCTGAGCAATTTCTTCAAGCTCAGAAACATTTTTTTCTAACAATTCTTCTTTGCTTAACATATATAATATGTATAGGAAATCTTATTTTAAGAGTTGTGACGTTTCATAAAGAGAAACATCTTTTCGTGCCTTTTATGATGCAAAGATAAAAACTTTATTTGGAAGAGACAAAGAAATCCACTCTTTTTTATTAGAAATAATTCTTGAACTTAAAGCTACATGAGTCAAATTATCGTTCCTTTATACAATAAATACTATTTATCAAAATTATAAAATAACCAATAGAATTGAAAGA
>ERZ1674281.106-NODE-106-length-19355-cov-24.502953_pt1 | contig 19355 bp, 16 predicted proteins | sample MGYA00581193_ERZ1674281 | MGnify/ENA primary metagenome ERZ1674281 (study PRJEB41354, sample SAMEA4873317) | human saliva metagenome | biome: human-associated habitat [ENVO:00009003]; feature: mouth environment [ENVO:08000002]; material: saliva material... | reverse complement strand
ATCTCCCTAAGTGCACAATATCAAGGACAGCAGGGAGGAGACCATTTTACACTTTCATCTAAGATTGGTTCACGTGCAAAAGTACTTCTCGAACAAGGCTGGGGTATCACAAATCGACAAGAATTATGCGATACGATAGAGGAATTACTCGGACGTTGCCGCTCACTTGATATTGCTGTTATAAAAGAAGAAATAATGGCAGAGGTACAAGAAGACAGCGGAATCAACACCGAGGTACGACGTATATGGTCTATGGCAAGTATTGTCGATAAACATTATATTACAAGAGCTGGAGATTTAAGTGACTTGCTCAATATGCTAACCAACTATATTGCAGCACAAGATAGTCTACTTGCTAATGAACTGATTACCTCATGGGATGCTATAACAGAAAAAGATGTTATAGGATGGGATATAGGGCGCGCAGCCTATCTCGTGCGTGTTGGAGTGGAAATGAAATACCTCAACTCTGACGAGGCATGGGATTATCTGGAAAAAGCTTACCAAAGAGCCATCAGAACATTCGATTCATGGGAGGAACTTGGACGCTCCTATATCATCGGACGTTGTTGTTGGACTTCTCATCCTGAGGAGCGTGATGTCTTAGGCTTTTGTAACGTAGTGAAATGGCTTATGAAACATCCCGAGAGCCCTTGGGTAAAAGTTAAGTTGAAATAATTTATTAATAACATATTAAATCATTAAGATTATGGATCAAAGTATTTTTCCATTCATTCTCATATTCATTGCAATGATCGTCATTGCCTTTTCGCTAATTTTCTATGTCCGTAGAAAAGGGAAGAATAGTAAGGGAGTCTACACAGCAAAGGCAATGGAGTTCATCACCAAGAAATACCCTTCTATCAATACGAGCAATATCAAGTGTGTAGAATTTTGGATTTCTGGAGGTGCATTGGGTAAAACTGATGTTGCACTCGTTGCCTACAACGATGAAGATATATACCTCTTTTCAGTTCTTCCTCAACCCATACCAGGTTTCTACAGAATCATCTCTAATGAAGAGTCAGACTGGGATATGGTTTATTATCCTATGACAAGTATCGAGCAGGCTGGCTTTGACGAGCAGCGCAAACACTTCTTGTTCACCATCAACGGAGAAACAATGAAGATGAAAATTAGAAATAATAATACCTTCCACGAAGACCAGCTGACAGAGGTGAACGACTTCTTTGCAACAATATCACAAGCATTAGAGAAGAATGCAGCATTGAACGTATAAGCCTTATAGAACACGTCAATAATGTACAAGTGGGTGCATAAAAGCTATACAAGGTCTTTTATGCACCTTTTTTAGGTTCTTCCATTAAAACCTATTCATCTTAATACTTCAAAAATCTACAGAAAAGAAATTAAAAAATCATTACATTATTTCGAAGAAAACTGCTATAAATAAGGATAAAACCACGCTTAAAAAGCAAGTCTGCAACCAACAGTAAATCAATTAGTTATAAATTAGCAAAACAAAAGGTGCTTAATTGGACTTCAAAAGGGCGTTAGTTGGACTTCAAAAGGGCACCTATTGCAAGTCAATTAGGCGTCTTTTAGAAGCCAAAAGAGCATGGATTGATTTTGAAGCGTATGAAAATAGTTTACAAATATCAAGTGATAAGGGAATAAGTTACTTGTAGAAGACGGAAGAACATACTAATGGATAGATATTAACCAACGAAGTGGCGAAGACCGGGAACAAAGGTGCGAGAGACTGGAATAAAGTCATCACAACCTGAAAGGCACAGCTGATAGCCGTTGGAATTGCCTTTTGCAGAAGATATATTATTGATATTCACAAGGAAAGAACGGTGACACTGAAAGATATTATCATAAGGGAGGTCATCTTTCAAGGCTGTCAACGTAGAACGAAGTTCGGTTTTTTGTATCTTACCTTCTTTTAGATAACATACGCAGACATTGTTTTTTCGAGCTTCGATATAGAGTAGATTGTTGATAGGCAACGTGAGGTCGGTTCCACGCAGGTTCTGATCATGCAGCGTGATAAGGATATCCTCCTGCTCATCCGTAGTCTTCTTTATCATTTCTTCCAGTCTACTATTCAACATACGGTTATAGTTTACCAACGTAAAAATAGCTGTAACGATTACCCAAACAAGGAAGGTCCAATAAAAGAATATACTGAATAGCCGCCATGTTAATGGCATCTGGAAGAAGAAAGCAGCATAGAGCGTCATAGAGATTGCCATTGCCAACTCAATAGCAATACTATAAAGAATTATATAACCATTGGTGATTGGGACATTTTTTCGTAATGGTCTTTTGAAGAAAAGAAAGGCACAAAACCACTGAACGAAGATAGTCATGACACAAAAACCAAGACACATCAGGAATGTATTACCCCGATACTGGCTGATTCCAAAGGGTTGTAGGAGGTAAAGAAACAAAAAAATGCCAACTCCTAACGCAACACTCGTGCGCCAGGAAGTGGCATTTGTCTGTATCGTACACCTGCTATGTAGAAATGAGGTTAGTCTACTCATGATGTCTTAAATGGTTGGTTGTCCACAAAGTTACATCTTTTCCTCTTTTCGTGCAAGTGTATTTCGTCTTAAATTTTTACTCTTTTACTTCCCAAATATCATTGGTTTCGAGCATCTCCATAAAAGTATGATAATGCTTCTGCGCCTTCACCTCTTCTATCTGCTGATTGACAGCAGCGTCATAGGTAGGTACTTCAACATCACGGATAACTCCGAGAGCTACAGGGAAGCCGTCCTCATTGCTCATCATTGCGAGCTTTAGCTGTAAGGTATTATCCTGACAGTGAGCATCATGTACGAGGATATCATCACGGGTAATACCATTCTCACCGATTTTAACCACCTTCAAGCCAAAGCCTTCTTGTACAAGTCCAAACTCTTGGTTGGGACCGAAGATCAATGGTTCGCCATGCTTGACATAGATAGCATTCTCCTTACGACCTTGTGAGGTATAAACAGAGTTGTGACAACCATCGTTGAAGATAACACAGTTTTGTAAAATCTCACACACGGCAGCACCCTTATGTAGATAAGCAGCCTTGAGGATTTCAATTGTCTCGGTATTGTCGCTGGCAACACTACGTGCGAAGAAGTTGCCACGCGCACCGAAACAGAGTTCTGCTGGGTGGAATGGGTCCTCCGTAGTACCATAAGGACTTGACTTAGAAACGAAGCCACGTGGACTGGTTGGTGAATACTGTCCCTTCGTTAGACCATAGATACGGTTGTTCAAAAGAATCATATTCAGGTCCACATTACGACGCATCGCATGGATAAAGTGGTTACCACCGATAGCAAGTGCATCACCATCGCCCGAAACCTGCCAGATGGTAAGGTTTGGGTTGGTCACCTTTGCACCAGTAGAGATGGCTGCTGCACGACCATGAATGGTCTGCATAGCGTATGTATTAGCATAATAAGGTAATCGGCTTGAGCATCCGATACCACTGATAACGGCTGTTTCGTAAGGTGGAACACCTAACTCTGCCATTGCTTTCTGCAAGCTGGCAAGGAAGAAATGGTCGCCACAGCCAGGACACCAACGTGGTTGTCCCTTCTTAAAATCTTGTGCTGTATATTGATTCATGACTTTTAATTTAATTCATAATTCAAAATTCATAATTCATAATTATGATTACCATTAATTCAGAATTCAAAATTCATAATTCATAATTATGATTACTTCTATTCGCTTGGGGCTATTAACAAGCATCTTGTAAACTCGTCAACTCGTCAACTTGTAGACTTCCCAACGTCGCAAGCAACTTGTAAACTCGTTAACTTGTCTACTCGTCAACTCCCTTACTCAAGTATCTTCGTATAGAAAGTACCAGTTTCTTCCTTTGGCAGTGGAGCCTTGAGGAGTTTCTCGAAAGTAGTAACCAACTCCGTGACAACGAATGGTTGTCCCTTAACTTGGTTATACTGATAAGGAGCGAAGTGGTTGATACGAATACGCAAGAGGGCTGCGAGCTGACCAAGATTTTGTTCTGCAACAACGACTTTCTTGTAACGACTAAGCACTTCTGCAGTGTTCTTTGGCAATGGGTTCACATACTTGAATTGTGCCAAAGCAACCTTATGTCCCTTACCACGCAACACCTCCATAGCTGAATAGAGATGACCGTATGTACTACCGAAGCCTACAATGAGTAAATCAGCATCATCCTTGTCGCCTAAAACTGTCAAATCAGGTACAGGAATACGTGCCACCTTGTTCCAACGGATGTGGTCCATCTTGTCATGGTTCTCTGGATCGGTTGAGATAGCACCTGTTTCACCATCTTTCTCCAAACCACCAAGGATGTGTGTATAGCCCTCCGTACCAGGGATAGCCCAGTAACGTGCCAATGTCTTAGGGTCACGTTTGTATGGAGTGTACTTATACTTCTGGTCTTCTGTAACGAAGTGTGGATGAATTTCTGGCAACTCTTCGATGTTTGGAAGTTTCCAAGCAGAAGAACCATTAGCAATGAAAGCATCGGTAAGGAGCACGACTGGTGTCATATGTTCCAATGCAATCTTACAAGCGTTATAGGCTGCATCAAAGCAATCGGTAGGACTTGTAGCTGCAATGACAGGCATTGGACTCTCACCATTACGACCATAAAGCACCTGCAAGAGGTCGGTCTGCTCACTCTTCGTAGGCATACCCGTTGATGGTCCACCACGCTGTACGTCGATAATCACCAATGGAAGTTCATCAATAAGTGCAAGGTTCATTGCCTCACTCTTCAAACAGATACCAGGACCAGAGGTTGAAGTAGCAGCCAAAGCACCAGCGAAAGCAGCACCAATAGCCGATGCACAACCAGCAATCTCGTCCTCACACTGTACGGTTGTCACACCCATTGACTTATGCTTTGACAACTCATGTAAGATATCTGTTGCTGGAGTGATAGGATAAGAACCTAAGAAAAGACGCAAGCCAGCACGCTCAGCCGCAGCCATCAGACCATAAGCAGTAGCCTTATTACCTGTAATATCCATATAACGGCCAGGTTCTTTCACCGTTGACTCAATACGATAGGTATTAGGAACAGAAGCATGTACGTTATGACCATAGTCATATCCTGCACGTACTACCTTTATATTCGCCTCTGCAATGGCTGGTTTCTTCTTAAACTTTGTCTCAAGATAGTTGTTTACCAACTCTAAGTCACGACTGAAAAGCCAGCAGACAAGACCCAAGGCAAACATATTACGGCACTTTAGCATAGACTTATTATCCATGCCAGTATCAGCCAAACAGTCCTTCACCATCTTTGTTATCGGACAAGCCACTACACGATCAGGGTCGATACCCATCTCACCTAAATAGTCATCACTGCGGAATTCAGCCTTCTGAAGGTCACGCTGTCCGAATGAATCAGTATCAATAATGATTGTACTGTTAGGCTTACAATGCTTATACTGCATCTTCAACGCAGCAGCATTCATTGCTACAAGAACGTCACAGAGGTCACCAGGCGTATAAACCTTGCCCGCACCGATATGAACCTGGAATCCACTCACACCTGTCAAGGAGCCTTGCGGGGCACGGATATCAGCTGGATAGTCTGGGAAAGTAGACACACCATTGCCGACTGTAGCCGAGACAGTGGTGAAAATGTTACCCGCAAGCTGCATACCATCACCTGAGTCACCAGAAAAGTGCACTACAACACTGTCGAGTTCTTTCACTTCGATTTGTTCTTCCATAGATTATTTCTTGTTTATGTTAGTAAATCGTTTCTGTATTTCTTAGCTTTTCCACCATAGTGGTGAAGCTTATTTAACAAACTTCTTACCATTAAGAACATAGATTCCCTTTGGCAATTCGCTCTCATGAGTCCCCATCTTAGCACCCTGCAACGAATAAATATCATCACTTTCAGTACTTTCCTGTATCTTTGTCATTGGAACGCTGACACCCGTAGGGATATGCTTTTCCTTTTGATAGACACGTATCCAATCGACACGCATCTCGTAGGTATGATTGACATCTGCCTTTTTTGCCCATGAACCATTGCCCACTGACTGATTGAGAATCAGGTAGAAATTAGACTTATCAAACGGCCATTGCTCCTGACTATCATTCTGTTTCTTATATTGGAACACACGTTTACCATCAGCAAAGAAAGTCAGCACATCCTCTTCCCACTCTACGGCATAGGTATGATAACGATTCATTGGCATCCAAAGATTGCCAGAGTGTGGCTCATTTCCATGACTTTTTGTCCACGCAGAGTGTACAGTTGCATAACAACGCTGCTCATTATCAATCTGCTCAAAGATATCAATCTCACCGCCTTTCGGCCATCCAAAGTTTGACTTTGGCATCATCCAGATAGCAGGGAAATTACCTACAAAAGGGTTAACCATTGCCCGACACTCTACACGACCAAAGCGAAAGGTGAAGCTCTGACTGGTTTCGATACCGCCTGAAAGCATTTCCACATCATCATTAGACTTGTCAGGATTAGGAATGGCACGCAGTACGAGATTACCATCCTTCATAAAAGCGACCTCAGGAGAGTTGCTCAAGAAGCGTGTCCATGTCACTTTGGGACGGCGCGTACAGTATCTCCACACCTTTGTATTAGGCAAGGTGCCATCCGGCTCATTAAACTCATCATGGAAGACAAGCGTATATTCTGAGCCCGGAGTTTCTGTATCCGCAGGCAATGGCTCAACACCATCAGCCAACTTGACTCCCTGTGCAAATGATACTATGGAAAACAATGCCATTGTAAGCACTGCAAGCAATCTCTTGTTGTTCTTCTTTTGTGACATGATTTTATTAAGATTCTATCTGAAGCGGTACGATCAGAAAAGCATAGAATCATCCTATAGCACAGATGAAAACATAAGGAATTTGACATAACATAGGTCTACACTTCCCCACGTTGCTTTCTCAACTTTCCGTTTTTTAGATTATCTTTTGTTTACGTTAGTGTATTCTGAGGACAAAAGTGCGAAATATTATTGAGAAAACAAAATCTTTTGAGGAGAAAAAATATATTTTTATATCTTACAAGTAAAAAGCATCTAAAAATCAACTCTCCATTCACTTAAAAACAATAAAAAGCATATAAAATACCAACTCATATTGTAGATTATCTTTATCAACCACCTTATCATTTCATCAACACCTAACATTAAACACCCAACAACCCAAAATTCACATCATCAACACCTAACATTAAACACCCAACAACCACCATTCAATACTCCAAAGATTCAAGATAACATTTTGAAAAATCATTACATAATTTCTGATAAAACATCCGTATATAATGACAAATACACGTATAGAAAGCAGGTTTGTAACAAACACGGAATCAGTTAGTTATAAAGTAGTACAATAAAAGGTGCTTAATTGGATTCCAAGAGGGCGTTAATAAGACCTCAAAAGGGCACCTTTTGCAAGCCTATTAGGCGTCTTTAAGAAGCCAAAAGAGCATATATTGCTTTTGAAGCATACGAAAATAATTTACAAGAACCAACAAAATGGGAATAAGTTGTTGATAGAAGACGGATAGACATAGTACCTATTTACAAACTATACACCTAACAGAAGAACCTTATTAACCTTCTCCTGCTCTATTATTGATGGTTAATAAGCCCCAAATAATTTCCTCCTTTAGATAATAAATAATAGTTCTTCCAAGTATTCCTCTTAAATAGAGATTAGAAAATAATCAATCTCTCTTAGTAGAAAGTTTGTATATTATACTGGCTTCATCATGAAATTTTGTATCTTTGTAGCATTACAAACCCTTCAATTCTAATCAATATGACAAAGTACGTAATTCAAGTGAAGAAGGAGCCGCTGAGGAAAGAAGAATCGAAGACTTATCCGCAGACCTCACCAATCATACCTATAAATCTGACTTCATAGATAAATATCTATATTTAAACTCGTTACTAATCAATACTTAGCCAAAAACAAGAATTGTCTTATAAGACAATTTAAACTATCCTATAAAACTTTTGGAAAAGTTCTATAAGGCTATTTCAAGAGGTTCCAAAGTGAAATGGAAATAACCATATACGACAAAAGATTTTTACTCATCCAATTTATAATCAAAACTATAAAATTATGAAAACTATAATAGCACTTTACAGACGTGCCAATACAGGCAAGTCAACCACACTTAATTACTTGATAGGACTTTTAAAAGAACAAGAAGTAGATTTTAAAGAAAAGAGAGAGATTGTTTATTATGGTAGTAAGAAAATTGCTGTAACAACTCCAGGAGATAATGCTCATGAAATCAAGAGAAACATCGAATTCTTCAAAAAAGAAGACTGCGATATTCTTGTTACAGCAACAAGGTCAAAGGGAGAAACAACAAACATTATATACAAATATCATAAAGAAATCAATGCAGAACTTAAATGGATTGAGAAGAATCTCTCTGTAACATTACAAGACCTTATTAACCAAGCGCAAGCAAAAGACATACAAGCGACCATCGACACACTATAATTTAGTGTACCAATGGTTACTCGCAATTCAATATCGTTCGAAATTATCACATATAAGGTGACGAATTGATTTAATACTATTCCTTATTATTTAATAAAAGAAGAATGGACAAAAGTATTATTTTACAATATAAATTATTGTTCGACAGCATTGTCAGATACATTGAGAGCAATGATAGCAAAGAACAGATAGAAGTTTGGTTTGCACGCGAACTACAAACAATATTAGGCTATGCGCGATGGGAGAATTTTCTTGTTGCCATACGACGAGCAGTAGATTCGTGTAAAACACAAGGAATCAATGTTGATGATCATTTTCGTGAGGTCACGAAAATGATAGAAATAGGCAAAGGAGCAAAACGAGAAGTATCCGACTTTATGCTTACTCGCTATGCCTGCTATCTTATCGCCCAAAACGGTGACCCAAAGAAAGAAGAAATTGCCTTTGCCCAAAGCTACTTTGCCGTACAAACACGAAAAGCTGAATTAATAGAAGAGCGACTGAACCTGCTATCTCGTTTAGAAACCCGTGATAAACTGAGAATGGCTGAAAAGCAATTATCGCAGAACATATATCAGCGAGGAGTTGATGACAAAGGCTTCGGACGCATACGTTCTAAGGGTGACACGGCACTTTTTGGAGGACACACCACTGAAGATATGAAGAAACGATTGGGAGTGAAATCTAATAGACCGCTGGCAGACTTTCTACCCACCCTTACCATAGCTGCCAAGAACCTTGCCACAGAGATGACCAACTACAACGTAGAAAACAAAGACCTGCACGGAGAACTACCTATTACGCGCGAACACATACAGAACAATTATAGTGTGCGTAATATGTTGGGACAGCGTGGTATTAAGCCAGAAGACCTTTCACCCGCAGAAGATATTAAGAAACTGGAACGCAAGGTTGCACGAGACGAGAAAAAGATAGAACAAATCTCACAAAAACTACCGAAGAACAAAAATAGTGATTCATAATATACTTTAAGTCCGCAACGTTATTCCTTACGAGAAAAATTTATCTATTAAAATACCTCTTTGAGGGACTCTATCAGTTGATTTCAGGATTTTATAGAGTTCTTCGAGGCTTGACTAAGTATGAAATCCTCAATCCAGTGGGAAGTATGACAACTACAATGAAATACTGTTTTATTCAAGGAAGAACTCAAAGTTGTAGGCTTTATTTGTATGTAGGTTCAGAATATTCTGACATATCCAAGTGACTTGAGAACTTTGTTTCTCAAACACTTGGCTTTCTTAAAAGATTTTACGCTGTAGAATTAAGGGATAATATCAGACTTTTATTGTAACTTTGCAATACTTTCCACAAATGAAAGCTTACAACAATAAAACAAGACATGGTCAAAGCCGTTGTTAAGGCTATCCTCAAAAGGAAAAAGGATTTGTAGAATAGCTTTCTTTTGATGAAGGAAACTGGACAAATAAAGAAACAGAAGAGAAATGATATTACTAAGCTTCGATACGGAAGAGTTTGATGTACCACGCGAACATGGGGTAGACTTCTCCCTTGAAGAGGGCATGAAGGTATCCATTGAAGGTACGAATCGCATCCTCGACATACTGAAGGCGAATAACGTCTGCGCAACCTTCTTCTGCACAGGCAACTTTGCAGAACTGGCACCAGAGGTCATGGAGCGTATTAAGAACGAAGGACACGAGGTGGCTTGTCATGGTGTTGACCACTGGCAACCCAAACCAGAGGATGTTTTTCGTTCTAAGGAAATCATCGAACGTGTAACAGGTGTGAAGGTTGCGGGCTATCGTCAGCCACGTATGTTCCCCGTATCGGATGAGGATATAGAGAAGGCTGGCTACCTTTATAACTCTTCTTTGAACCCTGCTTTCATACCGGGTCGATACATGCACCTCACCACTCCACGCACATGGTTTATGCAAGGGAAGGTCATGCAGATACCTGCCAGCGTCAGTCCTCACCTACGTATTCCACTCTTCTGGCTGTCTATGCACAACTTCCCAGAGTGGTTCTATCTTCGTTTAGTTCGACAGGTATTGCGCCACGATGGCTATTTCGTGACTTATTTCCACCCATGGGAGTTCTATGACCTCAAGTCACATCCAGAGTTCAAGATGCCTTTTATTATCAAGAACCACAGTGGACACGAATTAGAACAGCGACTCGACCGCTTTATCAAAGCAATGAAGGCAGACAAGCAGGAGTTTATTACCTACGTAGACTTTGTTAAGCACCAGAAGAAATAAGTTCGATTTTCGCTCTGAATAGCAGACAACAGGCTAAGAAACACTCCCTATAAACACCCCAACAAGCAGAATATAAGATATGATAAAACTTGCAACGGTCTCTCCTTGTTACAACGAGGAAGAGGTTTTAGAACAGTCGGCAGCACAGCTCATGGAGCTATTCGACGAACTCATCAGTCAGGGAAGGATTTCTGATGACTCGATGATTGTGTTTGTCAATGACGGAAGCCGTGACCGAACATGGGAGATTATCCAACAGCTCCACAGCCAGCATCCACGTATAAAGGGTATCAACCTCGCTCATAACGTGGGTCATCAGAATGCTATCATGGCTGGTATGATGACGGCAAAGGACTGGGCTGATGCCGTTATCACACTCGATGCCGACTTGCAAGACGACTATCAGAAATGTATTCCGCAGATGATTGATGCCTTTGAGGAAGGCAATGAGATTGTCTATGGGGTGAAGGTTTCGCGCAAAGCCGACCCAATCTTGAAGCGTATGTCTGCGCAGGCGTTCTATCATCTACAAGAGAAGATGGGCGTAAACAGTATCTTTAACCATGCCGACTTCCGTCTGATGAGTCGTCAGTCCTTAGAGATACTCTCTGGATATAAGGAACGTAACCTCTATCTGCGTGGGCTTATCCCTTCTATTGGACTCAAGTCTACAACTGTTGACGACCGTATCAGCGAACGTAAAGCTGGTACTTCTAAATACACTTTGCGCAAGATGCTTAGCTTGGCATTGGATGGTATCACATCATTCTCCGTGAAACCTATTTATTATGTCATCTATCTTGGTATCGCCTTCTTGTTCGTCACTTTGTGCATAGGTATCTACGTCATCCACGCTTTCGTCAATCATACAGAGGTAGCAGGCTGGGCTTCACTCATTCTTAGTATTTGGCTCGTGGGTGCTATGCTGATGATTTCTATCGGTGCAGTGGGAGTTTACATTGCCAAGATATATGAAGAGGTAAAGCAGCGTCCGCTTTATAACATCAGTCAAATACTCGATTAATCCCTTCTCACATGGCGATACGCATTAAAGAGTTTTGGCAACGCTGGCAAAAAGACTTCTGGCGACTCTTCCGTTTTGGTATAACAGGCACTATATGTTCGCTTATCCATTATGGAATCTATTGTCTCTTTCTACTCTTTACGAATACAACCATAGCTTATACAGCTGGTTACGGAGTGGGACTTCTTTGTAACTACGGACTTACAACCTACTTTACTTTTAAAGGAAAACCGTCAAAAAATAATGTTGTAGGCTTCGTTGGTAGCCACATACTCAACTATCTTTTAGAAATAGGATTGCTCCATCTATTTCTTTGGTTAGGTATCAGCAAATGGCTGTCGCCTATCCTTGTGATGGTGATAGTTGTTCCTATCAACTTCGTTTTACTACGTCTTGTGTTTGTAAAAGGGAAGAAGGGTGATGGGTGATGGGTGTTGAATGGTGGGTGTTGATGGTTTGTGAGATTCGGTGATAGGTGTTAAATGGTGGGTGTTGATGATTTGCGAGATTCGTATTAGGCATTCGCACCATTAGTGTTAGGCGTCCGCACACATGGTGCGGAGCGTTCGCACACATGGTGCGGAGCGTTCGCACAATTGGTGCTAAGCAGTAACACTGCAATAGAAAAGGGAAGAAAAAACTCATCCCCAAGCTCTTTATGATAAGAAAAGGGCTTGGGGATGATGCTTTATACCTTATTATACACCTCAAGAATCTGAGAGGCTACATCTTGATTTTCGAATCGTTTCACGTAACGTTGGCTCTTGCTGACCATTCCCTTACGATGCTCTATCGCTGAAAGGATTGCAGCAGCATTGCCGTCGACATCGTCTGGACCTACATAAAGGCAATCTGGGCCTCCCGCTTCCTCCAAACAACTGCCCGTAGCAGCAACAACTGACAATCCACTTTGTATGGCTTCAATGATAGGAATACCAAATCCTTCATAGCGTGAAGGATAGATGAAAGCCTCAGCCTGATTGTAAATAGCTGCGAGAAGGTCGTTAGGTACACCTTGAAGGAAATGGATTCGCTCGCCAATTCCTAAACGTTTGATTTCTGCATCGAGCTTTTTCTGATACTTGGTCTGCCGTCCTACGATGACAAGATGTAAGTCGGAAGGTAGCTTTGCCATTGTACGAATACCCAAAAGAATATTCTTTCGCACTTCTACCGTTCCTACATTTAATATATAACGTTGTGGGAGTTGATACTTACGGCGGGCTTCCTCTATCAGTGAAGGACTTACCAACTGATTGAAGTGTGTGCTACAACTCTGGTAGACAAGGTCTATCTTACCCTCTGGAAAGTCACCATAATATAAGATGTCACGCTTCGTACATTCGCTAATCGCAATGATACGGCTTGCCTCGCGTAGTGTCTGATAGAACTTCCGCTTATAGAAGAAAACGTCAATAGGGGGATAGAACTCTGGATGACGTAGGAAGATAAGGTCATGAATAGTAACAACACTGGGGATTCCTGCTGCTGCCAAGCCTGAAGGAAGTTCACCCGAAAGACCATGATAAAGTTCTACTCCATCTGCTTTTAGGTCCTTTACTACCCCTTTCACACGCCACCAGTCACGCTGCAGACGAAAACGAAGGTGGTCGGGATAGCAGAACTGTACGTTATCTCGCAGTTCCACCTGATTGCGAAGGTCGTCACGTCCAGCATCAGGAGCATAGAGTCGTAAGTTTGTGTCAGGCATCAACGGGGCAAGGTCGTTGATGAGCGTACGCCCATAGCTACCTAATCCAGTGCCGTTTCTTACGATTCGCTTAGCATCATAACCTATTATCTTCTTATTCATGAGCATCAACCTTTTCTATTGGAGTATAATCCTTTGTGCATAACTCATAACAAAGCCACAGCCAAAGAATACTGATTGGCAAGGCACGGAGGGCGTATTGCTTGATATATGCTTCTCGGATGAACTTCGGGAAGATGTCGCTACTACCCATACCAGAGAGTAGGAAGACAAATACCATCAATGCTATCGCCCACTTTCCACGCTTCCAAGGAACAGCGGTATACCATATACAAACGCCTAACAAGGCAATCACGTATCCGCTGGCTTCGCTACCTGTACTAAAAAGAATAACAAACAAGAGTACAGAGGCGAGTATTGTCTCACGGAAGGCAAGGTTCTTATACTGTGAAAAACGCAGATAAGGAAGGGCAAAGAGTGCCATTCCAGGCAAAATCAGCCATAGGTCTGAATAGCTCATACAACCCGTTGTACGACGAACAAGGCCTAAAAGTGAGATATTCTGCTGTATAGAACCAAGGTTTTCTGCGTTCTTTTCCACTAAACAAGTGAACCATTCGTGGTACTGTCCTATGACATAAGATGGCGAACTAATAGCCATTGGCGCACAAAAGAGTACGACTGACCATATTGTAAGCCACATCAACAAACGTAGTTTATGCCGAGAGAATAGGAAGAAAGCCAACCCTACGATACCATATAGCTTCACCAACGTACCTAAGACGATGAAGAAAGCTGCCCAACCGTCCTTTTCTTTCTCAATAAGGAAGAACGAAGAGAGAATCATTGCAGCCACAGCAATATTGAACTGCTGCATAAAGAGGGCCGTTGGAAGCGTTATTCCACAGAACCAAAGTATAAAAATCTTCTGATTTTCACGTAGTCCTGAACGGACAATAGCCAAATATAGCCATGCTGTTAGGAACACTAACCATAGCAACATACCCGCCCAAAGAGGTAGAAGGGCAAAAGGTGCGATGACAAGTGAGAACACCGGACCATAATGATTCACATCCCAATATTCCGCAGGATAGGCTGTATAGAGTGAAGTTTGGTTCACTGTGTGCCAGTAAACACCACGGAAGATAAGGAAGTTATTGAAACTTCGTTTATACTTCAGCATTCCTGCGAGGGCAATGATAAACCATAAGCCCATCAAGAACCATCGGTTAGAAAACAGGGGATAGTTTATGAATTGTTTTATTTTATCCTTCATTACTTTTACTTCTTAGGAAACAGACAAGGGATGTTCCTTTTCAACCATCGGTTTAACTTCTCCATCGGGGTTCGTTTCCAACTATGAGCACAATAGTGTATGGCGTATGAAGCTGGTGTTGCCTCATACTTGTTGCCTGCAAAGATTTCCGAACGGAATACCATCATATTGTCTTCGAGTGGTTGATCTTTATCCAAGTACTTGAAACCATACTTTTCCATTACCCTTGCATAGACAAATGGCGAGATTACTCCCTTACCATTAGAACCTTCTGGATAAATAAACTCACGTTTCTCATAGTCATCTAAGACGTCTTTCACAAACTGACAACCAGCCTCAGAACCCATCACAGCAGCCTGAATCTGTATTCCTGAGACGAAATCATCCTTGATACGATTACCTTCTTTATCAATCATATCCATCGCACCGGTCATCTCTATCTGCTTTGGATGATACTCTAATGAAGTGAAGAACTTATAGTTAAGGAATTCATCAAACGACTTCAACACCTTTACATCAGAGTCAAGATAAATACCACCTTCGGTATATAGCGCATACATACGGATATAATCTGCAGCAAAAGCCCACTTACGTTGCTCGAAAGCTTCGCGCACATAGACTGGAGCCTTTGACATATCAAAGTTCTCTGTGTTCCATAATTTTATCTCATAGTCGGGCAACACCTTCCTCCAAGTGTCCATACACTTCTGTATTTTATCAGGATATGGGTCGTTGCTGAGCCAGCAGTAATGAATGACTTTGGGTATCATAGCTATATGGTTATTAATTGTTACTAACTTATTGATTCTTTAATTTACAGAGGAAATAGACGAAATAAAGACGTGGTAGAAGTCGAATCTGCTCTAAGCAGCCATCTAATTCTCTGATAATTCGTATGTTGTCATATAGTCCTCGTGATCGATTCGTGTTGGAAACACCCGTTGTATCAAAGTTGGCAATAGCAAAAGGCAGTTGAAGGAAGCGATAATGCTTTTTCCAAAGCAGCTTATACAACTTGAAGTCTGCTGACATTCGATGACTTGTATCGTATGGAAAGGTTCGCAGACAGGCTGTACGTGTCAGACAACTTTGGTGACAAAAGTACATTCTATGACTATTATGCGGTGGCTCTGCAGCCTTAACAGTTCCATTCTTTACGACATCACCATAAATAACATCAGCCTCACGCGGAACTTGAAAGACCCGATTCAAAACATCATCGGCAGCAAATGTGTCACCAGCATTGAGAAAGATGCACCACTCTCCTGTAGCCATTGCAACTCCTTTGTTCATTGCATCATAGATACCCTCATCTTGTTCCGTTATCCAATGACTGATATGAGCTTCATACTTACGAATTATCTCTATCGTACCATCAGCAGAACCGCCATCAACAACAATGTATTCAATGTGCTCATACTGCTGTGCCAAAACGCTACGGATAGTATTCTCTATCAGTGATACAGCGTTATAACAAACGGTAATGACCGTAACCAAAGGCTTTTCTGTCATAGTAATGAATTATTCAAACACATTTTGTACCAGTAAAACACATTGCTTTTAGCGAATCAGTAGGTATTTCTATCTTTCAAATATACTTTCCAACAAATCCGATAATGCGTTGTTTTTTTCAATTGGCATAATGCAAATGTACAGAAAAAAATCGTATCTTTGCCCATAAGATGGAAAAAAAAGAGATATCAGTTGTTATCAATACCTACAATGCAGAGAAATTCCTGCAGCGTGTACTCGACTCCGTTAAGGACTTCGATGAGGTTGTTATCTGCGATATGGAGAGTACTGACCATACCGTGGAGATTGCTCAACGTGCCGGATGTAAGGTTGTCACCTTCCCAAAAGGTAATCATACCTGTGCCGAACCAGCTCGAACCTTTGCCATACAGAGTGCTAAAAGTCCGTGGGTACTCGTCGTTGACGCTGACGAATTGGTGACACCAGAACTGAGAACTTATCTTTATCAGCACATCAACAAGCCCAACTGTGCAAAAGGTCTTTATATTCCAAGGCAGAACCGATTTATGAATACCCCTAAGAAAGGGTTTTCAAAGGATTACCAACTGCGCTTCTTTATCCGCGAAGGAACCGTTTGGCCTCCTCACGTACATACCTTCCCACAAGTGCAGGGACTTGTTGAACATATCGACAACCATCTTTACAACGTACGACTGATTCACTTAGCGGAGAACTATTTGGCTGATATGTTAGAGAAATGTAACCGCTATACCACTAACGAAGTCCTCAAAAAACAGGGCAAGAACTATGGAGTTGGTGCATTACTCTTCCGCCCTTTCTGGCGTTTCTTCAAATCCTACTTTATGAATGGAGAAATAAGAAACGGTGTTACAGGCTTTATTGATAGTATTATGACAGGCTTCTACCAGTTTATGATTGTTGCGAAAGTAATAGAGGCAAGGATAAAGAAACAGAATGAAGACGAACAGAAATAAACGAATCATTATAATATAACAATAGAGGGTGTAAGCTTCAAAACTTACACCCTCTATTGTTTTGTTACTGTTGAGTCCTCCAATACAAACCAAAATACACCTGACGGAGTAGGTTGCGGGCTGCCGTAAGTCGCTCAGCCTTCTTTTGATAGCTTGGTATAGCTTCTATCTGGTCAACGTTTGCACTATAATAAGTACTGTCCGAAACGGATGTATCTAAGAGGTTCTTACCCATCTTGAAATACTTTGTATTACGAAAAGCAAAGGGGGCGAGCGTTGCTAAGATATCATCATGACTTCCCCATCGATTAGTTAGCTTGTTATAAGCCTCCTTACGTAGGTAAGGTGGGAGATAAACATAGAGCGGAACGGAATGTTCATACCGCTTATCGATTACATCATGATTAAGAATAACGCGCACATTATGGTCACCTGTGATAACAAGTATCGTATTCTTTGCTGCTGCAGAGGCTTTGAAGCGATTGAGAAAGTCGTTCAGTGTCTTGTTATAATAGCGGAATCCAGTGAGATATTTATCCAAAACCTTACGATTATGCTCTGCAAAACACTTCTTACCATAGAAAGAATCGGGCAAAGGAGGAAGTTTCAAGTCCTTTGGGAACTCAAAAGGAGGATGATTTGTCGTCGTCATCACAGTTATCATCTGCCGTTTCTTTGACGGTTTATTCAACTTATCTAACAACGCTTGAAAGAGGTATTCATCGTAAACACCAATACTATTATAAGTCGCATGAGGATAGTCTTTCAAGAGAAAGAACTTATCATAGACTGCATCAAACTGCTGATGAGGCAATGCTTCAGCACAGTTCTCCCACGCAGCATCCATTCCCGACATGAACATCGTTGTATAGTTGCTGGCTTTGAAAGGTAAGGCTATCGACGTAGGAAGCGTATTGAAACGATAAGATGAAGTAAAGAAGTGTGGGAAAGGAGTAGATACAAAGAGGTTTTCAAGCGAATTTATCGTACCATTCTGAACCGATTGGAAGTTGCGAAAGAGCAGATCTTCCTTGAAATGACGGTCCAAACCGAAGTTCATCTCCGCATCCTTCTGTTGGAGATTGAACAGATAATTACTCCAACTTTCGCTATAAATGATTACAACATTAGGCTGTGGCTGCTTTAAACTATCACCTACTTCTGCGAATAATGCACGCTGCAAGGCTTTTAGCGTGTCGTTCTTTGTTATCTTTATCTGCCCATCAGTATAAACATCTAATGCTTCTTGCAGACTCTTAAACTTATATTGTGCCAGTAAGTCATCCGTATTTTCAACCTTAAAGGCCTTAGCTTTCTCTTTACAAGCCTTCTTTAGCATATAAATAGCATTGGGAACAAGGTCGTTCAAAAGCTTCTGATTTGACACAAAGGTGTCTTCTATCTGCAAAGGGAAACGCCATACCGAGCCACGCATACCGATAACTACAAAAGCAATATACAGTAAGATGATAACCGTAAGTTTAATAAGTTGACAGCATGAAGTCTTCTGACCGCCTGAAGAACAGTTCGTTTGACGAGTCAGCACCTTGTCTGATTCTATTCTACGAATGACATAAAGGATCAATAAAGAGAGGAGAAGGAAGGCTAAACCTTCATAAACACAATGGTATTCTTCCCATATAGCCTGTATTAAACTTAAGGGTCCTTCATTGAAGAAGTCAAAGAATGTGAGATTAATATGGCTATTGAAATTAGAAAAGAAACCCAAATCTATACCGCTGAGTGCCAGTATAAGAATATCGACAATAGCGTAATAAACCTCACGAAAACGGCTCAATACACGATCTGTCCACGGCTTACGAAGGGCTGCAAAAACAAAGGTCAAAACCGTTGGCAGCAACAAAACGTAACAAACTACCTGCATATCAAAACGCAGGACATTGAAAAGTAAACGTGGAAGAACAGTTAGGTTGCTGCCTATAAGACCCATCGGAACAAACGCAATAGCAAAGCAAATGCGCACAAAAAATAGGATAACAAGGATGACAGCAGAGTGCTTTAGTAGATATGTTAAGTTTTTATACATTATTTCTTTTTACTTATTTCGGGGTTTGTTCTTACTTATTTCGACTTTAAGATAGAATGTTTTCTGTAATAACAGAGCATCAAGAGTCATTGTTTT
>ERZ1674281.80-NODE-80-length-22976-cov-218.258802_pt1 | contig 22976 bp, 20 predicted proteins | sample MGYA00581193_ERZ1674281 | MGnify/ENA primary metagenome ERZ1674281 (study PRJEB41354, sample SAMEA4873317) | human saliva metagenome | biome: human-associated habitat [ENVO:00009003]; feature: mouth environment [ENVO:08000002]; material: saliva material... | reverse complement strand
GAGTTGGCACAAGCAGAATTGCAGGGCAAAGACTTTGTAGAATGGATTGGTATGAAAGTAGAAACAAATCTATTCGGGGACAAAGATATAACAATGCCAGTGCGTTGTATTCTTGCCAATGAGGAAGACAACAACTATGCAAAGGCAAAGAAGGCTTTTAAAGCCATGTCAAGCCGTACTATCGAGCAGACCAAAGGAAATGTTTGGTATCTCGACCACATGCTGGAGAGAGTAAGGGTAAATTTGGGTACTGGAGTAGCAAAATTCCGTGTATCTCCAAACGTCTGGAACATAGTATTAGACTTCACAAAGGGGTATCGTAAATATGAATTAAAAACTACGATGCAGTTTAAATCTGTCTATTCGATGCGTTTCTACGAGTTGTTAAGCGGACAGAAAGAACCCTTAAACTACTCCATCGAGGAAATCCGCAAAATGTTTTCCATCGAAAAGAAATTCAAAGCTGTTGCAGATTTAGAAAGATATGTTCTCGAAGTAGCCCAAAAGGAACTTGACGAAAGTAGCCCTTATTCGTTCACTTGGGAAAGGCTGGAAGTTGCATCGAGGGGACGCAACGGAAAGAAAGTTATCGGTTACACGTTCTATCCAAAGTATATTCAGAAGAACAAAGACCCGCAGCTTGAACAGAAAGAACTGCAAGCAAAGGTCGGCAACATTGCTGGTGCTTATGGCATGCTTGACAGGGCTGTATCTGATTATCTTCTGTACAATCTGAATATGACCAAAGAAGAAATAAACGCTAACAAAGCTTTGTTCTTAACGGCTCAACAGACATTGCCAAACCTTGTCGAACACCTTGCAGACCTAAGAGAAAGAGCTGCACGAAGTGGCAAAGGCACTGGCTGGATCATAAACGGACTAAAAGGAAAGATTAAAAACGGAACGAAGACTTCAAGATAAAAGTAAAAACACAAACATTCAACGAGCACGTTCAAGAACCGCACCGGATATATAATCAAAAAGAAAACCGTAGATGGCTAATCTCCTTAAATATAAATATTTAAGTCTTACATAAGACTAAAGTAATGCCATATAATAATAAAAAGATAAAATAGTACATAGCAACTAAATAATAATAATAATAATCTTCTTGTTTTTACCCCCAACTTTGTTGGTAAAAGAAGAAGGATAATTGTGATAGTGGGAATGATTATAAATCTTGCAATACCTCTTATATCTTGAATAGAAAGAAAAAGTGATAGTAAGAAAAAAAAATAGTAAAAAGAAAAGAAAAGAAAGACCCCCATCTTAGCAATTCCACTTTCTTTTTTCCAGCCATAAAAAAAACAATAAAGGAAATATGTCGCCGTAAATATACTTACGAGCAACATATCTCCCTTAAAAAAAATATAAAAATTACACATTGTGAAACTTACATATATTCATTCCAACAATGACCACGTGCCATTGCTTTCTGACAATCGCTTCCAAGAAAATAAGTTTTAGGTCCTTTTACGCAATCACTTCCCCAACCATTAAAATCCATACAGACATCTTTTCTTTGTACACAATTGTGACCCCAAATTTGAAAAGCATCACTACAATTTGCATAACCAGGATGATTCTGGGTACAAGGTGTAGAACGTGCTCCCCTCGTCTCTTTCTGACAACATTCAATTATTCCTAAATCAAAAACATAGAATCCTTTTTTATTCTCAGTTGGAATAAGTTTGCTTTTGAGTAGTATTTTATTAGGAAGTATTATATTTTTACTGCATCCTGCAACTTTTTCACTTTTAACCCTCCCTATAATAGCTATACTGGATGGGGTCGCTCTTGTTAATTGCATTCCACGTATACTTCCTACTTCATTTGCTTTATATTCTTTGCCATTAATATCGACAATGGCTGTGTGCATCGGAAAATATATTCTATAAAAAGAGAAATCTGAAGCTATAAATATTCCCTTACTTTTTTCTATTTCTTTTTTATACTTTTCAAATTGCCACTTCACTACCTCTTTATTTTTCCCAGATAAAGGCATAGTTCTGTATCCAACCATTGTTACGGAATTATCCGTAACGTTCATTTGTTTAAAATAAGTCTCCTCAAACTTGTTTATTTCCTGTTGTACCTTAGGAGTAATTTGAACTTGTTCCTTAATGGAACTTGAATTAATAACATTATTTACTTTGTCTGTACTTTCTTCCGAACAAGCTGCCAACAAAGTTGTAAATCCTAATACAAATAAGAACTTACAAAAAGAAAAATCAGTCAATTTTTTCATAAGATTAAGTTTTTAGTTATGGTAATATTGCAAATATATCAAAAAAAAGTGTTCCTTCTTACGTTTTTTAATTATTTAACTTATTATTTCGATAAACATCAAAAAACAACTTATATCTTTACTAGCAGGTAAACTCTGTGTTCAGGTTATAGTCTACAATAACCCTTGTAGGGTTGTGGGCTCTCCGAGAGCAGGGGGCTACACGAAGTGGCAAAGGCACCGGCTGGATCATCAACGGACTAAAGGGAAAAATAAAAAAGGGGAAATAACTTGCATCAGATAATATGAACGCTGGAATTTTAATGATGATTTTCATCATCGCAATAGCCAATATTGGCGGTATTTATTTCTACCTCCAAGACAAAAAGGAAAACTAAGAACATATAGAATGGCAAAAGCGAAAGGGAAGGGTAAAAATACCCCTCCCTTTAAAGATTAAGCTTCTCCTCTAAACACTTTAATAGCAACATATATTGTCGCAATTTGACTTAGAACAGCCAACAACTTAAAGGCTGTTATTAAAAAAATTGTAATCATATTAATAAGATTCTTTTATTTATTTATCTCTGATAATAATAAATAGATTCAACTTTGCTAAAGTTCGGTTAAGAGCGAAAAAATAAATAAAAGAACTTGCATCTGATGCAAGTCTATTCCCACTACATGCAAGATTTGCACCTGGTGCAAGCTTTTGCGTGAGGTGGGATTTTTTGTTTATAGGGGGTCGTTTCGTTTCCGCTTCGCTCTCTCCACTCGTGCGCAGGGTGTTCCGTTCCTCCACACCATAGGGCGCACATCTAACCACTCCGTTTCATAGTGCTATCGCTGTGGGGGCTATGCTGCCCCCTACACCCCCTTCTATGGGCATACGCCGTGCATGATAGACTACACAAATATAATCCTCTTCGCTTGGTAGTTTAAAATACATTTTATACCTTTGCTGCGTGAGGACTATATTAGTATAGTCTAAGCGCACTTAAACTACCTTCGATTTCATCGGGTAGTTGTGCGCTCTCCGAGGGTAGGGGGCTGCACCCCCTTAACCCCTGCTTTTACCCCCAAACTAAAATCCTAAATTATGGCAAAAACTTCTGTGCATTTTCAACCCTGCAAAGAGATAAGCGAGATACATAATTACAGAAAAAAGAAACTTGATTATGTAAGAACACAGCTCACAAACAAAAATGAAAATTGGATGTGGGACAGTTCAAAAAGTCTTGCTGATAGACGTGAAGAAATTCGCAAACTTGTAAAGGAAAAGACAGGGCGAAAAATGCAAAGTAAAGCCGTGCCTTTACATGAAGCTGTTGTTGTCATTGATGAAAAAACAACAATGGACGACCTTAAAAAGTTGGGCAAAATCTATCAGCAGCGGTTTGGAATTGAATGTGTTCATATCTCGATACATCGAGACGAGGGACATTGGATTAACAGAAATGGAGAAGATGTAGGACTAAAACCAACAGACAATCCCACGCAAGAACAAATCATAGAGGGGGTAACATGGAAACCAAACCTACATGCACACATGGTGTTTGATTGGTACAACCACGACAACGGCAAGAGTTGGAAGACTTCCAAGCAAGATGCAAGAGATATGCAGACTATTGCAGCAGAAGTGCTTTCTATGGGAAGAGGTCAAGAGAGTACAAAAAAACACTTGGACGGATTATCTTATAAGATTGCTCAGAAAATGGAAGAAACCGAAGTGCAAACTATATGTATCAGGAATTTGCAAATGGGAGCAAATATTCTTAGAGAACAAATCGGAGACAACCAAGAAAAACTCGATGAAATCAATCGACAGAAAGAAGAAGCAGAGAGAAGAAGAAATGCAGCACTCAAGCAGGCGGAAGAACTAAAGGAACAATTGAAATTAGGATCTGATTGGCTGAAAGAGCAACAAGTCAGAACGGAGGAGATAAAACAAAGCCTTGCCAAGGAATTAAAGCAACTGGAGGAAGAAAAGGCAAGAAAAGAAAAGCAGATGAAAGATGAATTGGAGCGTTTCAAGGTAGCCAAGGCACGCAAGGAAGCAGCCATAGAGACCGCAAAAACGCTTTCTGAGGGCGTAAAGGGTATTTTCGGGCAGAGTTCCAAGGATAAACAAATAAAAGCCCTTAGAAAGCAAATAAACGACCTCCAGCAGCTTCAAATCAACAGCAAAGCACAATCCATACAAACCATAGGACAAATCCAGCAGGAGGCGCAGAAAGCCGTCAATGCCAAAGAAAGGGAGTATTCGGCTGCACTCGCAGATGCAAGACGGCAAAGAGACGAAGCCTATAAACAAACAAAGATCAGTTCACAATCGATAAAAACACAAAAGAAGCGGGGAGATATGTTGCAAGATATAGTTTTTTCCCTATGGGAAGCAGCTGTGGACGCTGTTAATGTACTATGCCGTTATCTGTCTTTGCCCCATCTTAATGTTGATTTCAGCAGGGAGGATATAGCAAAAATAGAAAAAGCCATGAGGGGAGCAAGTAGCATCGAGGAAAGGGAAGAACGTGGCAGATGCCTTGTGAAACTGGCGCATGCTCAATACCCTGGATATGATGATAACGCTACTCAATTAAGTACGCTGCAATGGAAAGTCGAGCAAGTGGCAAGGGGTGAGAACTGGCAACAACAGCACCAAAGCAGGGGCAGAGGGTGGCATCTATAAGGCTATTTGTCATCATAATGCCCTTGCAGGGAGACAACATAGACAACAACAAGATCCTCGCTTATCGTGTAAAGCAGTCTGTTTTTCTTGTCTAATCTCCTTGACCACATATCGGGCAAGTTCTTCAGTCGTTCTGGTTTTCCTGTACCGGTTTGTGGGTGTTCTGAAAGTTCAAGGAACAAAGCTTCTATTTTCTTTATAATAGCCTTATTTCCAGATTTATGGATTTTCTGCAAATCCTCTTTTGATGTTCCAACCAATTCTACAGAATACTTTCCCATATATTGTTGATGTCTTTAATCTTTGTCGTCCTGCCGTTCTTGATGTCTTCCAATCCTTTCTGGATAGAAAGAAGTTCAGCCTTTGAAAGGTAATCATCATCATCGGCAACGCTAATGACAATCGGACGTGCATTTTTACGAGAAACAAAGACTGTCTCACGTTCCGCCAACTCAAAATACTTCTTCTGATTGGCTCTAAATTCTCTTGTAGTAACTATCTGCATGGCTCTATGGCTCTAATGTTTGGAGCAAAGATAAAAACTTAAAACCAAACTTCCAAATAATTTGTGTACTTATTTATGTACACTAAATAAAAAACTGTGTTTTAAAGGAGCTAAAAAATGAAAGAGCCATATCGGACTCTATATTCGAGTGCCGATATGGCTCTTTTATTACTATTCAAAGAACTAAGTTTTAATATCAGTTTTTTTTATAGACTAAAAGTACAATTAGCTATAAAGCCATAAGAAATAACAGTCTTGTATTGGGCGCATTATGGCGATAACCTTACTTTCTTAACTCGTATGTAAATTGATAGCGAACTTGTTCTCCTGGAAGTGGATAGTAGGTATCTGGAGTAAGTTGTTGCCCAGCAATATTATATGCTATTCCATCTTGAATATAGAAAGAGCACTTGACAATAACGCCACTTGTAGTAGACAAAATTTGGTCAATAGAGAATCCACGGTATGATGCACTTTCTGTTGCAAACCCTTCTTCTGTTATGTTTGTTATGTCAAAACTTGTTTGTTTGGTATTTGCTGGGGCTTTGCATTCAAAGGTAAATTTATCTAATCGTAGTAATACTATAGAGGCTCCCGATAAAGCTGAAAAGGGAGTGTAAGCGGTTCTGTTCGCATATTTCTTGTACTTTCCTTTTGATACCATGAAAGGAACGGTTGCTAAAGTCGCATTTGGATTCACAGGATGAGCACTACCTCCGATACCTGTAATAGCCCTTGTTTGAGGCATGTTTCTGTGTATGTGGAAGACATATGTTTTTCCATCGACAATAACGGTTGTATCTGACGTGTTCTGATCAATACGAATAGGAAAGATACTGTCCTTTGAAGTAGTTTTATTAGTACTAATGAAATTTTCTTCACCATTAGAGCAACTTATTCCGAGAAACAAACTCGAAATAGCTAAAAGTAAAAAAAAGATTTTCCCAGTGTTCATGATTATATTATTTTTATTTGTTGGCAAAGATAATATATTTTTTTCTGGAAAACTTAATTTCCCATTTTTTTTTTGCACTATATACATACCTAAAAATCCACTTACTTTATATTGAAATCCGTTTTAAGCGTCCAACGCAATGGCTCTAATGTTCGAGGCAAGATTAGCTATTATTTTCCAAATATCCAAACTTTTGTGTACACGTATAAGTTATATAGAATATGCCAAACTAAATTAAAGACGATTCTATATTACTAAATGAACTATAAAAAGCCATATCAGCACTTGAATATATAGTCTGATATGGCTTTGTTCTTACTTTTAATGGTTTAGTCCTAAATGTATCCTATCCCAAAATAGTTTGATACACCATAGAAACGCTTTAATAACTAAAAGTACAATTAGCTATAAAACCATAAGAAGGATTATTACCCTTTCCTCTAAATTCCCACTTGAAACCTTTACCTGCTACATTTGCATCCCAATAAGAAGTCCAAGTAAAGTTGTTATTCGGCAACATTCCAATTCCACTAAAAGAAACACTTTCCGGTGTTGTTATATTGTTGTCTGGACTTGGCTTAGCATTAGGATTTAATATCTCAAAGAAATAATAAGTAGAAAACGATGAAGGGCCCAAATTAACTTGCATTCTTAGAGTTCGGCTGGAATCATAAAAGACCCCAGTAGAACTTTGAGACCCTCCGTTAATACTCAAAGAAGGGAAACTGCCTCTTGCCCTTGTTACTACATCTTTTTTTGATACCGAAATATTAAAACTTGCGTTTTCCCTCACCTGCTTAACCAAAGTTTTTCCATTTACAGAAAAAACAATATAAGCAGTATTAGGATCTGAAATTGCATTCGCCACTTGAGCATTTAAAGAGCGTAAGTTAGCCTTATATTTTTCAATACTCAAAGGACTAACTTTTTCTAACTTCTGCAAATCAGAGCCTGTTACATAAGATAATGCCCTGGTTTTCTTGTTTTCATTGATGTAATACTCATTTGTAGTTTCATTTACATCAACAAAACGAGATAAAATTTCCATATCCGATTCTGAATCACTAACCACAGGTTCCATTACCTCATTATCGGTACATGAACAAATACCAAAAATGGTCAATAGACCAACAAACATAGATAATAACTTTTTCATAGGTTTTCTTTCATTTAAGTTAATAATTTAGGATTTTGCCACAAAAATATAAAAAATATTTTATTTTTGCATTGTATATAAAATATTTAACTATGAATAAAAATCGGATAAAAACATCATTACTTATTTCAATAGCATTCTTTTTTATTGTTTCAAACATTAGATGTGTTGAAGAACAAGGATATAAAAATTATGGAAAAGAAAGTGTTATATCACAAATTTGTGACATAACGTGGGCAAGTGAGAAAGTAACCGACGAAAATGGAAGCGTTTGGCAAACTGCTTATAAATTCAACAAAAACGGCACATATACAAAGACAAATATAAAAATAGAAAATAAAGAAAATAAAAAAGGGGTTACTATCAATGGACTATGGTCATTTAGTGATTCAAAATTTAGAACTATTTATTTTGGCAGAGAACATTACTGGGATATTGTAAAACTAACTAAAAACGAATTCTCATTCTACGACAGAAGTGGAGATAATGGCGACCCTTTCATGAATAGACAATACACAGTACTTATACCATACAAAGGAAATTGAGATTTTGAATGTGGGTTATATAAAAATTAAAGTAAAAAATATTATTTTGTGTACTTATTTGTGTACACGCCAATAAAAACGTTATTTCTTTGTTGTACCCCCAACCCCCAAGGGGGCTGCTTGCTTTTCCTTTGGTTTTCAGCGTTTTACATTGTTTTTTATTCGGGCGTAGCCCTCTAAAAAACTATACTTTGTTTATAGCATGGTATGTTATATGCATATCGACTTTTGTAATGCTTTGAAAACTAATAACTTAAAGTACTAATATATGAGTTTTGGAATACTAATATATGAGTTTTGGAATACTTTTTTGGGGGTTTATATATGAGTTTTGGAATAAAATATATGAATTTCTTTTGGTTTTCTCATAAATTATTTGTATATTTGTATTGTAATTGTAAATCAACGACTTATGAATAAGACTTTATCGGAATTACAACGGATTTCGGACAATCTCGAGCAGACTGGAAAAGACTTGCGGGATATGGAAAAAGTATGGGCTGCAGAATTAAAAGATAGACTTGCAAAGGGTATTACTGGTAATGCTGCTGTAAAGCATTACAATGAGTGGATGATAAAAGCAGGTATGGAACATCTAATCACAAAAGACAATGGCAAGACCTATTGAAAAAAACAAGAACGTTGTTCAATCCTATATGCTTACGGCTGCTCGATATGATTTTAGCGTGTATGAGAAACGTATCTTATACCGCCTTGTAGAGTTGGCACAAGCAGAATTGCAGGGCAAAGACTTTGTAGAATGGATTGGTATGAAAGTAGAAACAAATCTATTCGGGGACAAAGATATAACAATGCCAGTGCGTTGTATTCTTGCCAATGAGGAAGACAACAACTATGCAAAGGCAAAGAAGGCTTTTAAAGCCATGTCAAGCCGTACTATCGAGCAGACCAAAGGAAATGTTTGGTATCTCGACCACATGCTGGAGAGAGTAAGGGTAAATTTGGGTACTGGAGTAGCAAAATTCCGTGTATCTCCAAACGTCTGGAACATAGTATTAGACTTCACAAAGGGGTATCGTAAATATGAATTAAAAACTACGATGCAGTTTAAATCTGTCTATTCGATGCGTTTCTACGAGTTGTTAAGCGGACAGAAAGAACCCTTAAACTACTCCATCGAGGAAATCCGCAAAATGTTTTCCATCGAAAAGAAATTCAAAGCTGTTGCAGATTTAGAAAGATATGTTCTCGAAGTAGCCCAAAAGGAACTTGACGAAAGTAGCCCTTATTCGTTCACTTGGGAAAGGCTGGAAGTTGCATCGAGGGGACGCAACGGAAAGAAAGTTATCGGTTACACGTTCTATCCAAAGTATATTCAGAAGAACAAAGACCCGCAGCTTGAACAGAAAGAACTGCAAGCAAAGGTCGGCAACATTGCTGGTGCTTATGGCATGCTTGACAGGGCTGTATCTGATTATCTTCTGTACAATCTGAATATGACCAAAGAAGAAATAAACGCTAACAAAGCTTTGTTCTTAACGGCTCAACAGACATTGCCAAACCTTGTCGAACACCTTGCAGACCTAAGAGAAAGAGCTGCACGAAGTGGCAAAGGGACTGGGTGGATTATTAATGGGCTTAAGGGAAAACTTAGAATAAAATAGGCAGCTCAGGCAGCAAAAGAAATAGACTAGAGCAGTAATAGATTAAAAGAGTATAAGAAAGAAGTAAATTGTTAGAAAATAATTATTAACTTTGCAAAATAATATTCAATTCATTCTATTAATAAGAAAATGTACACGAAAAAAATTTTTCTCCTTGTCCTTATATTAGGAACACTTACACTATCATCGTGCTCTAAAGATGATGTTATAGACGTTTCTAATTCTATTCAGAGTTTAACAACTACACACAATCAGGGTGGTTACCTTATATTTAAAGACCAAAAATCTTTCAATAATTGTATAGAGGAAATAAAGCAAGAAGAGTCTAAACATCAATCTTTAACTAGAAGTTATATAGCATCATACACCTCCATCCCAAAGAACTTTAAATCTATTGCTTATTTAAAGGATAAAAACTTACATCCAACACGAGGTGTAAATACTAATCAAGGAACTAACGATGAGACTGATGAAGATATGACTCTCGACGAGTTTAATATAATGAAGGCAGAAGATATTCTTATAGACCCTGTCCTTACAAATGTAATGGATACAACTCTAAGAATCCAAGTAGGTGACACTCTATACAAAGTAACAGAAAAAGGAACTTTCTACACTAACGAAACAAACATTCAGTATTTAGATAAAGTTATCAAGCAATACTATAATAGTCCTAAACTAGAATATAAAGGAAGTCAAAGTATTGCCTTAGACTATGGTATTTATTTTAAGAAATCTTCTAATAATTCACAAACAACTAATGCAGAATTTATAGAACCCAACGCTTCTATAAGTAAGACACGAGCAACAGAACCAGATCTTGGTATAAATTTACAACAGAATTATAACACAGAAGATTTCAAATGGAAAAATCATTCTATTTGGCAAAAATTTTGGGACACTACTTTAGGAAAAAGTGTTAGTAGAGAAAGAGACTTTGATAGCAAACATCGTATCCAAGTAGAAGTGTTTAGTGTTAACTATAGATTTTATACTTCTGCTGGCATCAAAGTGAGAATGCAAAAAAGGAAAAAGTTCCTTTTCGTTAAGTATTGGGTTAGTGATACTTGTGAAGATATGGCAATCGGATTTAACATGATAACAGGTACTCTAAAGTTTAATAATCCAACGAGTTACTCATCAATTACACCATCTAATTCTATAAGATGGAATGAGTTTACTAGTACATTTGATGAGTATGAAAGTAGGTTTTTATATCAAAGATTATATGACTCTAATGTTGTTAAAGATTGGATTAATCCGATTTCTGACAAACTTTATATTATTCTACCAAATATAAAAGTTAAAAACCCTTTCAATAGCAATAAATACATATTAGAATTCCCTTCAACTTCAACTTTACAATCAATGTATAATGCGCCATATAAGTACATGTCAGACGCTTTATTAAAGATTAATGGACATATATGGAGTGCACTTGAGGGAAAGATAAAACCTGAAGACCCTCGAATAGCTTATCTTGTTTGGGGTAGTAACGAAGAGTATTTCACTAAATCTAAGCCTTTTATTACAGGTGTTAAAAGATATGGTTCTACGTCTACAAAAGTTGTTCGTTTTAATCAATCTTTCGGTTTTAGCTATATCGGTATTATAAAGCCATTTCTTCCTTCTGAATTCAAAATCGAATATTTTGATGGTTTTGGCGCAGTCAAGTATAATGGAAAATGGTTAGGTATAAGATTTATTGGTAATGGTAATGATATATGGTAAAGCATAGAAAATGAAAATTCGAAATATTATATATATTTTTTTTCTTCTTCCTCAGTACGCTCTGTCACAGGTGGATAAAGCTCATAGTGAAATATCTATGAGTGCAGGTATTATGACAAATCAAGCTTATGACACTCGGCTAACCTATCAATATTACTTGAACAAAAGTATTGGTGTGGGTGCTTCTTTCGGATATTATAAGCAATGGCACGCTAATCATATTCCGCAGTCAGAACTTCATCATGGGGAATGGGACTATTGGAGATTATCAGAAAAGGATTATAAACCACAGAACATCTATTTAGAGCCTACGTTATCAATAAATAGCCCTGCTATAGCTCAAGTGGGAAGGTGGTCTTTCAAACTCGGAGTGGACCTTGGTGTAATGTTCCAGCTTCCATATACCCTCGTTTCTGTAAAGTATATCAATACAGCAACACAAGCCTCACAGCAAGAAAGCCTACACACAAGCAATATGCAGTGGTGCTTTTGGGATATACGCCCTGCTATTAGAATCGAGAATAAAGGCATCTTTGTTGATTTTGGATATGGACTCTCTGATTTTGATATTTACTCATCCTATCGGAAAATAAAAATTCAAGAAAAAACTTTTAATGATTTTTACCCTAAGAAGAAGCTGAATAACACATTCTTTCTAAAAGTTGGTGGGTATTTTTAACCAACAATAATTATAAAATATTTATGAAAGAAAACGAACATATACAACAGGTAGAAAGTAAAATTATAGTCATTCGAGATACGCAGGTTGTTCTTGACAGAGACCTTGCAGAGCTTTATGGGGTTGAGACAAGGGATATCAACAAAGCCGTAAAGAACAACCCTGATAAATTCCCACAAGACTATATAATAACACTCGATAAAGAAGAAAAAAAAGAACTGGTGGAAAATTTCCACCGGTTCAACCCACTTAAGCATTCAACATCTCTTCCAAAAGCCTTTACCGAAAAAGGGCTTTATATGCTTGCAACTATTATAAAATCACCGCTTGCAACCGAAGCCACGATTGCAATAATTGAAACTTTCACGAAGCTGCGCCAATTAGCAAGAGCAATGCAGCAGGCAAATAATGAAATAGCGAAAGGCGGTGAACTACCAACAGAAAAAGAAGAAGGAATTTTCAAAAGTCTTATGAATGAAGTCTTTGCAGACCCTATGCCTATAAAAGTTCAAAAAATGACCTTTGGTGTAAATCTCGGATTTTTCAAATGGGAATTGGAAACAACAAGGGAAAAGAAAGTGTAAACAGCGATTATTCGCTTTCTTGTCCGAGTTCCCTCGCTTTTTCCGCATAGTCTTTCATTATCTTCTGTGAAGTCTGTGGGTTCTTAGACTTGTAATACTGCCAGTATTTAGCATCCCATTGCACCTCGACCGCCTTTGTCTTTTCCCTTGAACAGTTAACTATCGTTGAAACCATCCAAGTGCAAAGGGCAAACAAGAGAGTTGCGCCAACTATAAGATGCCACTTCTTATCAGCAAACCACCCCATAACATTCTGCGTATTCTTGATTTTCTGCTCCACCCTTTTCAGCTGAACATCGACCAACGCAGCAATACCGACTTCAAAACGTTTCATTTCCTCGTCAACACTCTTTGTTATAGCATTCTTGCTGCCTATTGATGCGGTCTGTTCAGCTGCTGTTATTGCTTCAGTAATCTGTTTTGCCTTTTCCTCCAGTGCGCGAATAGCTGCTGTATATTGGCTTTGTTGTGTGGTTGTTTGAAGTAAGCTGATAAGATTTCTAAAGTACTCTTCACTCTTTGTATCAAGATGAAGGCTCGGATTGAACTCTCTAAGCTCATATAACAAAACTTGGTATTTATCATTAACCGCATTCCAGTTTCTTTCCAGTTCGTTCTCTTTTCCTTGCAATCTGTCGATAAAACCGCTTAAATCAGAAGTAAGACTATCCACAACCTGGCGTAACTCTTCCCTGGTCTCCTGGACCTTGCCGATTAGTTCTTGGTTCTGTCCTATGATAGTACGCTCTGCATCTTTTGACATTCTGACAGCTGTACCCTTATCGGTGGAACACTCTGCCCCAACCCTTGATACGCTTTTCTTCGGTATCGACTTTTGGCTGGTCTGCTCGTTCGTCTTGCTTTCTTCGAGTTTCCTCTTGTATTCTTCTCTGTTCATCTTGTTTCTGTTTAAGTTCTTGTTGTAATTTCTTCCACTCGTTTTCAATCCTTGCCAGTGTTAGGTTTCTGTCTATCTTGCTCGCCTTGATGCGGTGTACTCCATCGGTGAGGAAATACCCCTGCAGAACGTTTGCCGTTCCGTTTTCGTCGTGATGATAATATCTATCTATCTTTAGCCCTTGTTCCTCAACTGCACGTTCAAAACCATCAAAAGACCAATTTTTAAGCCCTATGAGCGCATTTCTCGCCTTTTCCTTGATAACTGCCCGCTGTTCCTTTCCGATGTCCTCTGCGGTCTTTAATCCGTATTCTCGGGCTACTTTCTCGGCTGCTGCCTTTGCACGCAGTCCAATTTGGCTGTCAGATATTACGTTTCCCTCAAGGTCTATGCGGTTTATGATGTCGTGCAGGTGGGTGCGCTCGATGTCGTTTTCAGCACCATAGTGCAGTATAGTAATACGCTGCGAGTTGTCAACTCCGAGATATTGGAGCCATTTACTATGTGCCTCTTTCCACTTCGTTTCATCATCGCCCCATTGCTCGATTAGTTCCTTTGATGGAGAAAAGGAGAGCCAAAGGAAATCACGCTTTATGTTGTCGTGTCCCGTTCCGTTCTTCCAGTTCCTCATCTCATTGAAACATTCTTCGGGTGTTTCGCCAGATAGTCCGTGCATCTCAAAGCTGTCTGCAACGTCTACCCCATTGATTTGTTTTTCTTCTGCATACTTCACGGCAGCCCTGCCGTGGCTGATACTTTCCGCCTTTCCGATTATACTCATACTCTAAGTAGGTTTTTTAGTACACTTATAATACGTTCGTTTTGTTGTTTCACCTTTAGCCATTCTTGGCTATGGAAATAGTTGTTAAGCTGCTGTAGATGGTATCGCATAGCAGATACGACTTTCAGCTGCTCACGTTCATCATCGGTGAACGCTGCACGTGGTGTTCTCGATAGAACGACTTGCCGAAGATATTCGGAAACGTTCTTTCCGCAACTCTTCGCTCTGTCTTCAATGATGCGTCTTTCGGCATCATTGACACGGAAAGTGAGAGTTGTCTGACGCACTGGCGAAGATGTTTCTTGCCGTGTTCGTCGGAAGGTCTTTTTATTGTCTTTTTCCTTGTTCATATGGCGTTAGCCCTCTTTGCGACCGCAGGGAGAAAAGCCAGTTGTCAAGTATTACATTAGGGGTGGTCCATGCCCCCCTAATGTAATACGTTGACACAACTGGCTTTCTGCCGTTTGTCTGCTTGGTGGGTCCTGCTGCAAAGATAGGTGATTTCATTGCAGCCTGCAAATTTTAAGCGTTAAAATTGCAGGTGTTCCAATGTAGCACCGCATCGCAGAAGTGAGGAGTGACCGAGAAGAAAAAAGGCAGAAATTCATCACGAAGTTAGCCCATCAATAGGGAATAATATAGTACGATACCATAGATATTTAAATAATAGATTGACGAAAATGTAAACAAAGTATCCTTATTCCCTTATAAGAGAGAAATGGAAGAAAAAAGTTTAAGAAAAATAGACAAAATGAATTATCTAAAATATATATAATAATAAAAGTTACATAGATATGGCAACAATAATAACAATGTTGACAGGCTTGGGACTTCTTTTTATTGAGATTTACAAACTCATAAAAGAATAACAAGCTGGGGGGAGAAAGCGAAGCAAAGTACCTTTCTCCCTTTTTATATGTCTAAAAGTAAAAAATCTTTACAGCCAATAAAACGTTATTTCTTTGTTGTACCCCCAACCCCCAAGGGGGCTGCTTGCTTTCCCTTTGGTTTTCAGCATTTTACATTGTTTTTTATTCGGGCGTAGCCCTCTAAAAAACCTATACTTTGTTTATAGCATGGTATGTTATATGCATATCGACTTTTGTAACAAATTGAAAACCAATAATTTAAAGTACTAATATATTACTTTTGGAATACTAATATATTACTTTTGGAATACTATTTTAACGGTTTATTTATTACTTTTGGAATAAAATATATACCTTTTTCTTGCATAAGTAATAAATTGTTTGTATATTTGCATTGTAATTGTAAATCAACGACTTATGAATAAGACCTTATCGGAGTTACAACGGATTTCGGACAATCTCGAGCAGACTGGAAAAGACTTACAGGATATGGAAAAAGTATGGGCTGCAGAACTAAAAGACAGACTTGCAAAGGGTATCACTGGCGATGCTGCTGTAAAGCATTACAATGAGTGGATGATTAAGGCAGGTATGGAACATCTAATCACAAAAGACAATGGCAAGACCTATTGAAGAAAACAAGAACGTAATTCAGTCCTATATGCTTACGGCTGCTCGATACGATTTTAGCGTGTATGAGAAGCGTATCTTATACCGCCTTGTGGAGTTGGCACAAGCAGAATTGCAGGGCAAAGACTTTGTAGAATGGATTGGTATGAAAGTAGAAACAAATCTATTCGGGGACAAAGATATAACAATGCCAGTGCGTTGTATTCTTGCCAATGAGGAAGACAACAACTATGCAAAGGCAAAGAAGGCTTTTAAAGCCATGTCAAGCCGTACTATCGAGCAGACCAAAGGAAATGTTTGGTATCTCGACCACATGCTGGAGAGAGTAAGGGTAAATTTGGGTACTGGAGTAGCAAAATTCCGTGTATCTCCAAACGTCTGGAACATAGTATTAGACTTCACAAAGGGGTATCGTAAATATGAATTAAAAACTACGATGCAGTTTAAATCTGTCTATTCGATGCGTTTCTACGAGTTGTTAAGCGGACAGAAAGAACCCTTAAACTACTCCATCGAGGAAATCCGCAAAATGTTTTCCATCGAAAAGAAATTCAAAGCTGTTGCAGATTTAGAAAGATATGTTCTCGAAGTAGCCCAAAAGGAACTTGACGAAAGTAGCCCTTATTCGTTCACTTGGGAAAGGCTGGAAGTTGCATCGAGGGGACGCAACGGAAAGAAAGTTATCGGTTACACGTTCTATCCAAAGTATATTCAGAAGAACAAAGACCCGCAGCTTGAACAGAAAGAACTGCAAGCAAAGGTCGGCAACATTGCTGGTGCTTATGGCATGCTTGACAGGGCTGTATCTGATTATCTTCTGTACAATCTGAATATGACCAAAGAAGAAATAAACGCTAACAAAGCTTTGTTCTTAACGGCTCAACAGACATTGCCAAACCTTGTCGAACACCTTGCAGACCTAAGAGAAAGAGCTGCACGAAGTGGCAAAGGCACTGGCTGGATCATAAACGGACTAAAAGGAAAGATTAAAAACGGAACGAAGACTTCAAGATAAAAGTAAAAACACAAACATTCAACGAGCACGTTCAAGAACCGCACCGGATATATAATCAAAAAGAAAACCGTAGATGGCTAATCTCCTTAAATATAAATATTTAAGTCTTACATAAGACTAAAGTAATGCCATATAATAATAAAAAGATAAAATAGTACATAGCAACTAAATAATAATAATAATAATCTTCTTGTTTTTACCCCCAACTTTGTTGGTAAAAGAAGAAGGATAATTGTGATAGTGGGAATGATTATAAATCTTGCAATACCTCTTATATCTTGAATAGAAAGAAAAAGTGATAGTAAGAAAAAAAAATAGTAAAAAGAAAAGAAAAGAAAGACCCCCATCTTAGCAATTCCACTTTCTTTTTTCCAGCCATAAAAAAAACAATAAAGGAAATATGTCGCCGTAAATATACTTACGAGCAACATATCTCCCTTAAAAAAAATATAAAAATTACACATTGTGAAACTTACATATATTCATTCCAACAATGACCACGTGCCATTGCTTTCTGACAATCGCTTCCAAGAAAATAAGTTTTAGGTCCTTTTACGCAATCACTTCCCCAACCATTAAAATCCATACAGACATCTTTTCTTTGTACACAATTGTGACCCCAAATTTGAAAAGCATCACTACAATTTGCATAACCAGGATGATTCTGGGTACAAGGTGTAGAACGTGCTCCCCTCGTCTCTTTCTGACAACATTCAATTATTCCTAAATCAAAAACATAGAATCCTTTTTTATTCTCAGTTGGAATAAGTTTGCTTTTGAGTAGTATTTTATTAGGAAGTATTATATTTTTACTGCATCCTGCAACTTTTTCACTTTTAACCCTCCCTATAATAGCTATACTGGATGGGGTCGCTCTTGTTAATTGCATTCCACGTATACTTCCTACTTCATTTGCTTTATATTCTTTGCCATTAATATCGACAATGGCTGTGTGCATCGGAAAATATATTCTATAAAAAGAGAAATCTGAAGCTATAAATATTCCCTTACTTTTTTCTATTTCTTTTTTATACTTTTCAAATTGCCACTTCACTACCTCTTTATTTTTCCCAGATAAAGGCATAGTTCTGTATCCAACCATTGTTACGGAATTATCCGTAACGTTCATTTGTTTAAAATAAGTCTCCTCAAACTTGTTTATTTCCTGTTGTACCTTAGGAGTAATTTGAACTTGTTCCTTAATGGAACTTGAATTAATAACATTATTTACTTTGTCTGTACTTTCTTCCGAACAAGCTGCCAACAAAGTTGTAAATCCTAATACAAATAAGAACTTACAAAAAGAAAAATCAGTCAATTTTTTCATAAGATTAAGTTTTTAGTTATGGTAATATTGCAAATATATCAAAAAAAAGTGTTCCTTCTTACGTTTTTTAATTATTTAACTTATTATTTCGATAAACATCAAAAAACAACTTATATCTTTACTAGCAGGTAAACTCTGTGTTCAGGTTATAGTCTACAATAACCCTTGTAGGGTTGTGGGCTCTCCGAGAGCAGGGGGCTACACGAAGTGGCAAAGGCACCGGCTGGATCATCAACGGACTAAAGGGAAAAATAAAAAAGGGGAAATAACTTGCATCAGATAATATGAACGCTGGAATTTTAATGATGATTTTCATCATCGCAATAGCCAATATTGGCGGTATTTATTTCTACCTCCAAGACAAAAAGGAAAACTAAGAACATATAGAATGGCAAAAGCGAAAGGGAAGGGTAAAAATACCCCTCCCTTTAAAGATTAAGCTTCTCCTCTAAACACTTTAATAGCAACATATATTGTCGCAATTTGACTTAGAACAGCCAACAACTTAAAGGCTGTTATTAAAAAAATTGTAATCATATTAATAAGATTCTTTTATTTATTTATCTCTGATAATAATAAATAGATTCAACTTTGCTAAAGTTCGGTTAAGAGCGAAAAAATAAATAAAAGAACTTGCATCTGATGCAAGTCTATTCCCACTACATGCAAGATTTGCACCTGGTGCAAGCTTTTGCGTGAGGTGGGATTTTTTGTTTATAGGGGGTCGTTTCGTTTCCGCTTCGCTCTCTCCACTCGTGCGCAGGGTGTTCCGTTCCTCCACACCATAGGGCGCACATCTAACCACTCCGTTTCATAGTGCTATCGCTGTGGGGGCTATGCTGCCCCCTACACCCCCTTCTATGGGCATACGCCGTGCATGATAGACTACACAAATATAATCCTCTTCGCTTGGTAGTTTAAAATACATTTTATACCTTTGCTGCGTGAGGACTATATTAGTATAGTCTAAGCGCACTTAAACTACCTTCGATTTCATCGGGTAGTTGTGCGCTCTCCGAGGGTAGGGGGCTGCACCCCCTTAACCCCTGCTTTTACCCCCAAACTAAAATCCTAAATTATGGCAAAAACTTCTGTGCATTTTCAACCCTGCAAAGAGATAAGCGAGATACATAATTACAGAAAAAAGAAACTTGATTATGTAAGAACACAGCTCACAAACAAAAATGAAAATTGGATGTGGGACAGTTCAAAAAGTCTTGCTGATAGACGTGAAGAAATTCGCAAACTTGTAAAGGAAAAGACAGGGCGAAAAATGCAAAGTAAAGCCGTGCCTTTACATGAAGCTGTTGTTGTCATTGATGAAAAAACAACAATGGACGACCTTAAAAAGTTGGGCAAAATCTATCAGCAGCGGTTTGGAATTGAATGTGTTCATATCTCGATACATCGAGACGAGGGACATTGGATTAACAGAAATGGAGAAGATGTAGGACTAAAACCAACAGACAATCCCACGCAAGAACAAATCATAGAGGGGGTAACATGGAAACCAAACCTACATGCACACATGGTGTTTGATTGGTACAACCACGACAACGGCAAGAGTTGGAAGACTTCCAAGCAAGATGCAAGAGATATGCAGACTATTGCAGCAGAAGTGCTTTCTATGGGAAGAGGTCAAGAGAGTACAAAAAAACACTTGGACGGATTATCTTATAAGATTGCTCAGAAAATGGAAGAAACCGAAGTGCAAACTATATGTATCAGGAATTTGCAAATGGGAGCAAATATTCTTAGAGAACAAATCGGAGACAACCAAGAAAAACTCGATGAAATCAATCGACAGAAAGAAGAAGCAGAGAGAAGAAGAAATGCAGCACTCAAGCAGGCGGAAGAACTAAAGGAACAATTGAAATTAGGATCTGATTGGCTGAAAGAGCAACAAGTCAGAACGGAGGAGGTAAAACAAAGCCTTGCCAAGGAATTAAAGCAACTTGAAAAAACTAATTTAAGCCTTTCTGAGGGCTTAGACAGACTTTCGAGTATCAATACCGAGGTAAACAGGCAAAAAGCCGTTAGAGAGCAAATAAACGCTGAGATAAGAGAATTAGACACCCGTATAGAGGAAAGAAAAGAAGAACTTAAAAAAACTAATATAAGCATTTCTGAGGGCTTAGACGGACTTTCGAGTATCGATGCCGAGGTAAACAGGCAAAAAGCCGTTAGAGAGCAAATAAACGCTGAAATAAAGGATTTCACAGCACGGCAGACACAGCAACTTGAAGAATACAATAAAAAGGCGCAGCAGCTTGAACAGCTGAACGAGGGTATAAGTATAGCAAAAGAGTTTGACCACCGCATAAACACAGCATTTCAAAGCGTAGACGACAGCGAGAGTTTATGGGGATTGAAGAAATACGAAGCAGTACAGAAAGAATGTGAGAAGTTCAATACAGAGTTAAAAAACAGGTGTATGCGCATCGAGAAGCTGATAGACCAGGCAATAGAATATACTATTCAATGCATCAAGGATATGAGAAGGAAAGCATATACAGAGCAGGAAGTATCAGTTATCAATGTAGCATTAGGAAAACAAAGAAGAGAGGAGCGAGCAATGGCAATCCTATATGCAGCGGAAGAAGATGCAGGGGTTAGACACGGATATTATGCAGGCTGCGCAATTTGGGAACGTGATTTAAAGGCGATTGCTCGAGGGGAGAGCGTTAAAACAGAATTAGACAGAGGGCGAGGAATAGGCTATTAAGCTACTTGTTAATGCCCCATACAGACCAAAATACGCCAAAAAGTAAAAAATCTTTACAGCCTATAAAACGTTATAACTTTGTAGTACCCCCAACCCCCAAGGGGGTCTTTCGTTCTTTTCCCCTTTTATTCACTTCTAACAACGCTTAATTTTTAATCGGGCTACCACCCGACTAAAAATTTTCGCCTTGTTAGAAATTCTATTGTTAGAATACTCTTGTACCACGCGCGCGCATTATGCGCGAGGGGGAAAACATACCCAAAATACTAAACTTTTTAGATAAAAACATACCCGAATTACTAAACTTCTAAAGGCAAAAACATACCCGAATTACTAAAAAAACCAACAAAAAAATACATTACATTTGCTTTTTATCTTTTTATTTTATATCTTTGCATCATAAATCAACAATCAAGACAATGGACAAAAGATTATTTGAAGCACAGCTAAAGGCTGCAGAAGTTCAAACACTTCTTGCACATATCACTAAGAACGTAAACTACAAGCGAGATTTGGAGGAGGTGGCAACACGTAACATCGATGAGATAAACGCTACACTTTCAGAAGTCTGTCAGATGCTCGAAAAGCTAAACCAAGAACTAATAAATCAGTAACTATGCAAGAGAAAGACCCAAGTATCAACGATTTAATACTACTACAGCCAAAGTCTGTGACCTTTGGTCAGTACGATATTTCAGAGTGGCAGGAGAATATTCTCACACTTATAACAGAGTCCCTGCAGAAACATCTGACAAAGGAAAAGCCGTTAAATACAGACCTTTTCGGAGAGCCTTATGTCGTTGTTAAATGTGATGAAGCAGGGGGGACAAACAACAAGGCGAAAGTTATAGCTTCCGCCAAAGATTTAATATCCAAGGTTTTTTCTTTTCAATGGAAAAGCAAGAATGGAAAGAATGTCAAATCCACAGGGACCATTATTACGACTATACACGATGTTGAGGGTAGTAACAACTTAACCATAAACTTCAACAAATGGGCAATTCCGTTCCTACTCTACTATGGAGAGGGGTCGGGGGGTGGACTGTTTAGTAAGAATATAGCACTAACCTTACGTGGAAATATGACAAAGCGCATCTACAAGATGATAAGCGCATACAAGGATAAGACATACTACGAGTACTCAATAGAAACATTTAGAAAAGACTTTAATGTCAGTAAGTCTTATTCTAATTATCTGATTGGAAAAAAGATATTAGAGCCGGCAATGAAACGCATCAAGGAAAGCAATTCTGACGTATGGTTTGACTATGAACTGAAAACGAAATACAAGCAGAACAACGGCAGAAAACCAAAAACCGACACGATTGTCTTCCACATCAAGACAACGGCAGCCACACAAGGAACAGACCAATTCAGACGTAACGAAACCATAAGGCGGTGGGTAGATATAGCCTTTGACCATCCGACAGATAACAAGACTATAACGACCACTGATAAGATTATATCTTCGGACAAGTGCGAAATGTTCTTTAATAAGTGCATATACTACGATGACCAAATAACAGCAGGGAATATGACCACGCAGCACGTAAAGAACACGCTTCGGAAAATCCTCCGTGACGAATTTAATATCACATAAATATGAACGCAGGTGTTTTAATGATGATTTTCATCATCGCAATAGCCAATATTGGCGGTATTTACTTCTATCTCCAAGACAAAAAGCAAAACTAAGTACAATAACTTGCACCTGGTGCAAGTCTATTCCCACCACATGCAAGATTTGCATCTGATGCAAGATTTTGCGTGAGGTGGGATTTTTTTGTTTATAGGGGGTCGTTTCGTTTCCGCTTCGCTCTCTTCACTCGTGCGCAGGGTGTTCCGTTCCTCCACACCATCGGGCGCACATCTAACCGCTATCGCTTTTCGGTGCTGTCGCTGTGGGGGCTATGCTGCCCCCTACACCCCCTCCTATGGGCATACGCCGTGCATGATAGACTACACAAATATAATCCTCTCCGCTTGGTAGTTTAAAATACATTTTATACCTTTGCTGCGTGAGGACTATATTAGT
>ERZ1674281.75-NODE-75-length-24408-cov-19.056872_pt1 | contig 24408 bp, 19 predicted proteins | sample MGYA00581193_ERZ1674281 | MGnify/ENA primary metagenome ERZ1674281 (study PRJEB41354, sample SAMEA4873317) | human saliva metagenome | biome: human-associated habitat [ENVO:00009003]; feature: mouth environment [ENVO:08000002]; material: saliva material... | reverse complement strand
AAGAAAAGATGAATGAGAAAAATCAGTGTTTTAAGGGGTGGGAAACTTTAGTTATATAAATAATGTACACGTATGAAAAAGGCATTTCAAAATACGAAGGTCTCAGTAAAACTACGAAAGTCTGAGTTCAGGGATGAATGGTATCTATATATTGAGTCATATCCTGTATTCAAACCTGGGCAAGATACACCTTCGCGTATACGAGAATATGTAAACCGAACCATTACCACTCCTATTTGGGATAAGAAACGGACTGCCAGAACTGGCCCTGAAGGTAAACGCACTTACAAACCGAAACGGGATGTAAATGGAATCATACTGTGCAAATCGTCAAAGGATCAGGAATCCTGCATCTATGCCGACAACATCAGAGGCATTAGACAAAAAGAGTATGACACGAAAGACCTTTACTCTGATATTGACGAGGCCATAGCTGAACAAAAAGAGAAGTCACAATGCGACTTCATTACTTATTTCAAACAAGAAGCAAGAAACAGGCACCTGAACAGTTCTGATTCTATTTACAATTCATGGCTACGAGTTTCAGAACTTCTATCAAAGTTCAACAACGACGAGCCAATTCTGTTTGCTAACATCAGTCTAATTATGATTGAACGGTTTAAGCAGTTTTTGCTTAATGCCCCTCTTGGAGGCAATAAGACGGGTATTATTTCACAGAATACGGCCTCGTCGTACTTTGGTATATTCAAAGCCGTTCTGAAACAAGCATTTGTTGACGGGTATCTTCCCATTGATATTGCTGCAAAGTCTAAGAACATTCAAGGACAAGAAAGCAGACGTGAACATCTTACCGTTGACGAACTTAACAAACTCGTAGAAACTCCATGTAGCAACCCCGTCATCAAGAGAGCAGCACTTTTTTCCGCTTTGACAGGACTTCGTCATAGCGACATACAGAAAATGACTTGGAAAGAAATCACCAGAGAGGGCGAACATTATCGCATCAATTTCACGCAAAAGAAAACGAAGGGTGTGGAATATATGCCCATGTCAGAACAAGCTTATTTTTTCTGCGGAAAGCCGGGACATCCCGACGAACTTATATTTGGGGGACTTCCTGATCCCTCGTGGATTTCAAAACCATTAGCCAAATGGATTGAAGCTGCTGGCATCACTAAGCATATCACCTTCCACTGTTTCCGACATACCTATGCTACGTTGCAGTTGGCTAACGGAACCGACCTCTATACTGTCAGCAAGATGCTGGGCCACACGAACGTAAGGACAACACTAATATATGCCAAAGTCGTTGATGAAAAGAAAGAAATGGCTGCTGACGCCATCAAACTGAACATTAATCCTTCAGAATCAGAAAAAGAATGACATACACTGAATACTACACTTCAAAAGAAGCGATAAAGGCAGCAGATACCATAACAAGGGAAGCTTTTGTGGTTGTATGTACTTTGTACGAACCCCATTGGGGATGGAAGGACCATTTGAACTGCATGACTGAGGACAAACTGCCAATTGTTTATGCATTCAACATCGCAGAAACGATAAAGAGGCGCATTGTATCTTCTACCAATCACATCAGTACCATTAAAGAAGAGACAAATCTTCTACACCTTTTTAGCAAAAACAACTTTACGTCCATCAACTGGGCTTATCAGCAGAATACCATTCTTGGTATTTTATATTATATGCTCGCTTTCTCTGAAGGCATTACGAGCAGCGACTTACACTGCATTGAAGAACAATCCAAACGTTTATACGGGATGCCCAATGAAAAGGGGGCTCTTTATTTGACTGTATTCAAAAATGCTGTCGCAAAGAAGCAAAAGCTTGAGGAAGACATTCTACCCACAGAAAAGCAAGATGTAAAAGTTGATAATGAAACTGCCCAGATGTTGTTTAACAAAATATTCCGTGACGGATTAGACATGAAGAAAATTAGTGATGGAGTTTTAAGGCTCTTAGATACGAAGGACAAGGCAACAGACTTGGTTTTCACTCAACAACGTCATTGGTATATCGTTTATCAATGGTTCCTGGAGATTGGCTTTATCGAGAAACTTCGTACCGCAAAAATATTTAGAGAATGGACAATGGCTATATTTGGCAAAAGAGGCTATGCTACAGAAAACGATTTCAGCGAGGCCAAGAAAATATATGATGGAAAACCATCTGACTGGGAGACTAATTCAGACCATATCGACTTCATTATCATCCGCAATAACCTCTCTGATATTTTCAGCAAAGAAAATCGCGACAAATACCTTATCAAAGATAGATATATTGATTGGAGTCTTGGAAAGAAATAGCACAACATCCATAGACAAATCAATATTCCAATACGGATAGCCAATACGGCTAAACAGCAAAAGCAGGTCTGTAATACGGCTTGCTTTTTTATTTCTCATTATCAGGTAGTTAGACACGGATTAAAATCGAGACCTTTGCATAATCGTTGGCGAATTAGCGCCAATCAAAATTCGATTTTTAACATTAAAGAATTATATGCTTATGCCCACAAACGAAAATATTACATTTGATGCGATGCCTGGGATGATGGCATCCATCTTGGAGCGTCTGGGAGTCATTGAGGCGAAAGTCGATCATCTAACTCTACCACCTGTACTGGAAAAGAAAGATGTATGGCTGAACCTCAAGGGACTCTGCGACTATCTACCGAGTCATCCGGCAGAACAGACTGTATATGGATGGACGAGTACCCACTTTATCCCTTTCCACAAGAAGGGTAAGAACATTGCCTTCCTCAAATCCGAAATTGATGAATGGCTTTGTCAAGGAAAGAGTAAGTCCCATTTTGATCTACAACAGGAAGCAAAGGACTTCGTCAACCGCAAGAACAACAATAGAAGTAAACTATGATTATCGACAAAGAGTATCTGACCAATCAGATTCATGCTTCTGTGGAAGGGGTTAAGGATACGGGATTTCCTATTGACGTATTCCCGAATCCCATCCAAAACATTGTCTTTGAACTGGTGACCTACGAGAACTACAATCTGGAGTTTACTTCGTCTGTCGTTCTCTCGGCTTTTGCCACTGCTACGGGAAACACCTATCATATCCGAATAAAAGGACGATGGGAAATACCCTGTGCCACCTATATGATGCTGGTAGGCAGACCGGGACTTGGCAAGACCCCGCCATTGAACTTTCTGTATTTCCCTATCCGAGAAAATGACAGACAGTTGTTGGAAAAGGCCCGCAAGGAGTATGAGCAATACGCTCAGCTTCTTGCAGCCCAAAAAGAAGGTGACACATCAGTCTCTCAGGAAAAGCCCCGTTTGGTGCAGACTATCATATCGGACTTCACTCAGGAGGCCATGCTGAGCATCCACTATGACAACCCACGCGGCATTGTCCTTCTGGTTGATGAAATAGTGGCCCTTTTCAATTCCGTCAAGCGATACAGTTCCAAGAGTAACCTCATCGAGGATTTACTTTCGGCTTATAGTGGCCAGCCGCTGAAGGCCGTCAGGAAGTCGGAGGCTTTCCCGCTGAGCATACCCCTGCCATGTATCAACGTTATCGGGGGTATCCAGACGGAGATGCTTGACGAAATTTTCAAAAAGGAGTACGTTGCAAACGGACTGATTGACCGTTTCCTGTTCGTGTTCCCCAAGAACAAGAAGATTCCCAAGTGGCATTTCGGTATTGACAAGCAAACACGACCAGACACGATGAAGAAGTGGATGTACTACATCAACAAGGTGCTTAACGTTCCCTGTCCTGTCAAGGAGAATGGTATCACTCCCGAGCCAGTTGTCCTGGAGATGTCACCGGAAGCCACAGCCTACTTCTATGAGTGGAACAACGGTATCATCGACCAAGTAAACGCCATTGAGGATGACAACGAGGTGGAAAGCCGAATGATGAAACTCAACGGCAATGCCGCCCGTCTGGCTCTCATCCTTCAGGTGATGCGCTGGTCTGCCGGGGAATGTCAGGTGAACTGCGTAGATCTGGAATCCGTCAAGGGTGCTATCCGTCTGATTGAGTATTTCGAAGAGTCCTATCAGCGGGTAAAAGCTACCTTCGAGCATACCAACAAGGTCAAGAGTCAGGATGAATGGCTGGAGTACGTCGGTGACACTTTCACAACGGCTGATGCTGAGGAGGCTGGAATGAAAGCCCGCATCTCACGACGGACGGTATTCAGTTCCCTCAAAAGGCTCTGTGAGGCGAATCCTCCTATATTGGCGAAAGTCAAGCAGGGTGTTTATTCAAAGACCGTGAACGCTTGCACTCCTGCACAATGCACTTCTGCACTATCTGAGAATATGGATTCCGATGGCGCAGAAAAAGTGCAAAGTGCAGAAGTGCAAAGTGCAAACGATGCACAAGAAGGAGGTTCCGATGAGTGAGCATCGATTCCATCTGGAGAAGTACTACCTCGGCGGTAAGATCGCTTGTCCTGCCTGTAAGAGAACAAGGTGCTTTGTCCGTTACATCGACGAGCGGGACATCATCAAGTTCCCAAGCGATGTCGGCAGGTGTGATCATGAGAACAGTTGTGGCTATCACTATACACCAAAGGACTTCTTCCACGACAATCCTGATATGAAGCCTAAGGACTGGGATGAGAACTACACTCCTGCTTATCAGCCGAAGTCAATAGTAGGGAAAGAAGTAACAAAGCCCACAGCTCCGTCCTTCATTCCCTCCGAGTTAGTCTGTAAGAGTCTGAAGAGTTATACCATCAACCCTCTCTACAAGTATCTATGTGGTGTCATCGGAAAGGAAGAGACCACAAGAGTATTCCAACTCTATCGTGTAGGAACAGGAAAGAAATGGGGTGGCTGTGCGGTGTTTTGGCAGACGGACATCAACGGAAATGTGAGAGCTGGCAAACTGATGGGTTATGACAATTCTGGACATCGTATCAAGGAACCTCTGAACTATGTCACTTGGGCGCACTCAGAACTGAGTTTGCCAAACTTTCACCTTGTGCAATGTCTTTTTGGCGAACATCTTCTTCGTAACAGTCCCACTGCTACTGTCGCAATGGTGGAGAGCGAAAAGACGGCCGTCTTCATGTCCCATTTCATGCCCGACCTCCTTTGGCTTGCAACGGGCGGAAAGGACGGTTGCTTTAATCCCGATGCCGTGAGAGTATTGCAGGGCAGAAAAGTTATCCTCTTCCCTGACCTCAACGCAGAAAGGAAATGGCAGATGAAGTCCGAGATGCTGAAGCCCATCTGTAGTCAGGTCATCATATCTGATGTGATAGAGAGAATTGCCACCGCTGAACAACGTGAGAAAAGTCTCGACATTGCCGACTTCTACCTGATGCAGCCTACCAAGCGGCAAATCCTAGACGACATGATACGGCGCAATCCTGCCGTCAAACTGCTCATCGAAAAACTCGACCTCGAACTCTGTGATGATAATGAGTAACTGCCGTAAGCCCCATATCTGCCATTATATATTGCTCCGCAAGGTTTCTACCTTCATCCCGTCGGAACTGTCTTTCTGCGCAGCCCTCAACGCGCAGCCAGACTGTTTCCAACGGAACACAGGTAGCACACTATGGGTTATGCCAACCCTTAGATGTGCCAGAGTGACCTCTCTGGACTCCGCTCAGGCGCTGCCTAAGAACTGCGAGGGGAGTGGTATATCCCCTCCAGCCCCTTCCGCTGGAGTGACCCTCCCCTGCCCCCCGCTTAGGACTTCCACCCTAAGAACCCGACCTGGGAGAAACGTTCAATGCTATAATCCATCATTATACTATTCATATTTTATACGAATACATTAATCATACATTGTACTATTATGCCAAAGATGACATCTATACATATATGCGCCGCCAAATATGGTGCCGAGAAGCACAACAGGCGCGAAAAGGAGATGAAGCACGTTCATCCCGAGTATTCACATCTCAACAAGAGTTGGGAGTCTCCCGGCTTCAAGTCGGTGGCCGATGAGATACGCAAGGCGAAGGAACGCTACGAAACGACGCACTTCTGCCGAAAGGCAGCTATCAATGAGGACGGGAAGCGTATCTGGATGCCAGACACGTCGAAGCACAAGAAGATGCCGAAGAATGCCCATCCCATCCGTGAGGGAGTGGCCGTCATCACTCCGAATACGACGATGGAACAGATGTTGGAAATGGCCCGGCTGATAGAGGAACGATGGGGCATCCGTACCATCGGAATCTGGGCACACCTTGACGAAGGACATGAACATCTAGTAACGGACAAAGACCATCGTCAGGGCAAGTATCTTGACACGCCAGAGGGTGAGACCATCTTCATCTGGAACTATCATGCCCATTACCTCTTCGATTGGACTGACCACGATACGGGACAGTGCATCAATCTCAACCGACACGACATGTCGGAACTTCAGGATATACTGGCCAACACCTTCAATATGGAGCGGGGCAAGAAGAGCGACAAGAAATGGCGCGATGCCCATGCCTATAAAGCAGAGCAGGAACAGCACCGCGCAAAAGAGGCTGCTGAGTATGTGGAACACAAGAAGGCACAGGCAAAACAGATCGTACAGGACATCATGGTCGGTGAGCAGAAACTGTCCAAACTTCAGGCTTCCATTGACGAACTTCTGTCTGCCACCAACATACAGGAAGAAGACATGCAGGCTGTACCATTTGCAGAAATGCCGTTCAAAATGCAAGGGTCTGACAAGCCTTATACCGTCAAAGACCTTGTTGATGAGGCACTGTATCGTATAAGTAAAGATCTGAGTAAGCCCATACCGATGTTAGGTCGTGACAAGTGGCTGAAAGAGCGCAATGTCTATGCGAAGCAAGTGACCACCATCCTTCAGGAGCAGTTAAACAGCGTTTCCAGGATTCATAGGAAGAAAATCAATGAAATGGGCAAACTGATGTATTTTGATGCGAAGAAAAAGGCTTTTCAGGCTGTCAGGATGGAGCAGGAGAACGAGAAATTAAGGCAGCGTATCTCAGAACTCGACGAGAAGGCCGTAGCCCGTGAAAAAGCCAGAGCCGACGCAGCCGAGCGGAAAGCCAGGGAGCAGGTAACCAGAGCCGAAAGCAAGACTCAGGAACAGTCCGCAAGGGCTGACTGGGAAAGGCTTCGGGCAGACGAAGCGGAGAAACGCTTGTCGATGACGGACAGGTTTCTCCATTTGCCAAACGTTTATGAAGCCTACAAACAGTGGACTTCACTCTTTGATGCTATTGAAAATGCCATCAAGAGCTTCAATGCCTGGGCACACAATTCTGCCTCCATCTTCAGCGATTCCGACGAGCAGTCCATCGGCCAGGGCATCATAGCCTATTGCCAGCTCAACAACTTGGATCCTTATAGTGAGAAAGACCGTCAGACTGCCGCCAGCGGTATAGCGAAAGAGGCAGAATCCACCGTTGGCCATATCACTCAGTTCATGTGGGATATTGCCGTCACTCGTATCGGTCAACTCGCCTCTGAGATGTGTTTGTCAAGAGGTAGTCAGTCCATCGGTGGCAGCAACGGCTATGCCGACGAACTCACCAACTGGGATGGTACGAAGAAACGAGGACTGGGGAGATGATTGTTAGTGACTTCAAAATTCCGTTGTATTGTTTGCGCTAGCAGCATAACGAAATCAAAATTATTCATAAATTATCCTTTGATAATCCATTATGATACAAAACATTGAATTATTTTCATTATTTTTGCAAAAATTATAACGAATAATTTGGCAAATGGATGATATAAATCGAATAAAATTAGTGTTAGTTGAGAAGAAGCGTACCAGTAAGTGGCTGTCTGAACAAATGGGTGTTACACCTTCTACTGTTTCAAAATGGTGTACCAACTCTTCGCAGCCTGACTTGAATAGTCTTCTGAAAATAGCCGATTTGTTAGATGTAGACATTAAGGAATTGATTGTACGCGAATATAAATCTTACCTGTTGTCGAAAAAATAAAAATTGTAATACAATGCAGAAAAGTTGCAAGAGATATGATTGATTGGCACGAAATATTAAAAGAAATATATAGCCCACCTATAGGATCTCTATGGGTGGCACCTAATGGTATATGGAACAATTCTTTTGCTCATAACAAGGACAAGGATGACTTCCATCCTTCCGTGATAGGCCGTCTGTTTGAGAATAATCATAGATGTTGGCTTATACCTGGGACATCGAAGGATTACAAGAAAGGTTCTGATGTTTTTAAAGTTAAAATTGATCCAGAGGATCCTGATTGTTCGTATTCGCATTTCTTAATAAAATTGAGAATGGTTTATAACTCAAAAGATGTGCTTTTGTTGGATAGAGGATGGAATGGTATTGATTCTCTTAATGAACAACAGACAAAAGATCTCAAATTGCAAATAAAATTTTGTTTAGGCATCAATGTTTAATGAAGAATATATTTTAGAATTACTTTCTGGAAAACTTTCCACGAAAGGGTATTCCTGCATAGTTAATTCTATTTCTGCGATGGTACATCGTTATCAGTGGAAAAAGAATATAATTGTATCTGGTAATACCAATATGGATTGGTCAGATGATGACATTCAAGAATTGGTCCAGCAATTTTTTGAATGGATAACAACCAATGAGAAACTTAAATATATAAGTAAAGTACCTTATGAGTATCTCTCATATTATTTCTCTCAGATGTTTATTTCCTTTGTGTCAACCAAAATAAAGGAGGAACAACAAAAATTGGGTATAAGTTATCACAGATGCGAAGAACTTGTACGTGAAATATGCATCGAGTCTTATGCGAATATCAAGTTATCGGGAAAAAATTATGTGTCTCTCGGTGACACTTTGAAAGAAAAGCGTATAGACGATTTAAGTGATATCATCAAATATATGCCCAGATATGTAATAAAGGAAACAACTAAACATTTTAAGCCTCTTGTAAAAACAGTTGTTGATGATATCTTAGTGGATACTGATGACTTTGTGTCTATGGATGCTTTGATAAAGAGCGTATATCAACTTTTGGATCAGTCTTCTTTGCCTGGATATGAACAGCCTGACGAGGCTTTGCAAGGCAATGATGAAGAGGATTACAGTCCATATGTTAAAATGATATTGTCTAATGTAACAAAAGAGGAAGCTAATCTGTACTTGGATTATCTATTTGGAGATGAAAATATAGTTTCACTCTCAGACTTAGCAAAGAAATATAATATGCCCAAAAGTACAGTTCATAGTAAAGTCATGAATTTTAAGCAGAAAATATTTACTACTTATATACCTAAGAATGAGGAAGATGGCATAAGTTTCTTAAAAAACTTAGCTAACTCTTTGGACGAAATCGTAAAATAGGAGTATTAGTATAGTGTAAATCATTTATGATAATGGATACAATTAATGAATTTCTGAAAACTCCATTTTTTGAGAAATCAGATACGGAGAATTTAAATATAGATACAGGAAGAGTTCAAAAACTTAACCGTTTGTTTGCCGGCTATGATTATAAGCCAGCAACTATGCACTTATTACCAAGAGTTAAACGGAATCAGATTTGGAGTATCAAGAATGAATACATGGACTTTGAAGGCCATCTTCAGAAAGCGATACATCCTTTTATGGTATTAGTATCTTCTGATCCAGAACTTCTCGATAATGAAACGGAGTTTGTACGGGTTTTTCCTATATCTCCTTTTGTAGAGAAAGCCTCTTCTAATGATATTATATGTAGTGACACTTCCATTGTAGGATTTCCATTTCTTATAGAGTCCTGGAATGGACAGCCTGTTCTTACTGAGATTTTGGACAAATATGTCACTAATTATATTGTTGATAAGAATATAACGGAAGAAGATCATGATACTAGTTCTGATTTCCAGGCAATTGAAATTTCCAATGCAAAGTTCCTAAATCATTCAATTCTTGCATATATGAGTGATGCATCTCGATCAAAGGTCTTCTCTTTTTCTATAGATATTAATTACGGCGGTAACACTAAGTCACTTCACATGCCTATCTTGAATGTTGCCAATCCCAAATTGATTGCATTAAGAGAAAATGAGGAATATGCAGTTGCCGCAAAATCTGGTTGTGTTTTAACGGAAAACGATTGTATAGAATTTTCCAACGCTGATTTACCGTTTAGGCTCGAGATTAGGAAAAAATCTGGTTCATACTTGCTTACAGTTATCCCCCAAATAGAAATCACTTTAACTAATAGTTGTAATGAAGAAATATGTGGGAATAAGAATGCTGAAAGAATAGTATTTAGCAATCTTAAAAAAGGCCTTTATGAAATAAAGACTCCTTTGTCAAATGAGATATTAACTATAAGAATAAAATAATATGGCAGATACATATATTTCGCTTATTAAAGCGACCAAATGGGTTGATTTAAGTGATGAACATAAACAGCTTCGTACATCTCTTGAAAACGATATTGCTACAGCATGTTGCGGTAAAGGGTATAATCAACCTATTATGTTACAAGGAGCATTCGGTATAGGTAAAACTACTACCCTAAATTATCTATTCCACTATGCATGGGAGGTATTAAAAGTCCCCACTTTTCATATCTTGTTATCTGATCTTGTTGAAGTAGTAAAGAAGGCAGCTCTCGAACAAGGAGTTGAAAAAATCCAAAATGAACTCTTAGCTAAAATTATTAAAAATGTTTTGGATGATCAAATCAACAAGTTAAAAACAGAAGATTGGTCAACACTAACCAATCTATGGTTTCCTGATTTTACATCAATGGATGAAGATGTGCCTTTATCCTTGGATGATTATCTTGTAGATTTTGCGCCAATACAGATTGACGCAGATATTGATGAAACCACAAAGAATGCCTTTGATAAAGGCTTTACAAAGGATGTTATTCTTGATGCAATAAGTTCTTCGAACAAGCCTCTCTTGTTGATTGATGAGTTTGAATCAAGGTTCACAGATTTAAAGAATGTAGTAACATCATCCGGTGGTGGTATATTAAGAGCATTATTTGATCAAGTGGTATCATCAAAGCCATTTTATCTCATAATAGGAAATGGTCCTGGTTCTGCTTATGAAATTTCTAAGGAGCAAGGTACTGAGGATAGTACAGACAATGAGGCTGCAGGAAATAGGAGGCTTAAACCAAAACAAATACCCTTCCCAACGATAAAATTACTCCAGCAGAAGTTCATGCATAATGAACCGAAAGGCTATGTAAATTTTATTTGGTGGGTTTCACGCTGTCGACCTGGTCAAATACAACGACTACATGATTCTCTCAATTATGACAATTGCTCTCAATTGGATTTTTCTGATTTTATAACTAAGCCTATCTTTTCTGAACCGATTGACGGTACGGGAAATGATGCAGTGAAGTATCTTAAAACAGAATACTTTAATGAGATAGATAGTCGGTTGTGGAAGCACATGGGAGAATGGCTGTTGAACTTTGAACCATGTACATATAAAATCAATCGCGACGATCGTGAGGCTTTAATGTCATGCCCAGATACCTTTTTTGTATCAGAAGATCTTGTTGAAGCCGACAAAATACTTGTTGCATTGCAAAAAGATTTAAGTTGTTATTTGAAAGAGAAACAGGATTTAGGCTTTTACCCACGAGTTGATTATTTAAAAAATATCCACAAATATTTCACCTATGTATTATCTGCTTGCTCTGACAAAGATGGCAATGTGATATTTAAGACTCCGAATAAGAGATTTGAAGAATCATTCGCAAATGCTTTCGCAATTCCTTTGTTTGAAATCGTTTATGATTTGATAAGCCAATATGAAGATGACAATGATACAGGTTTTAAGCAGACAAAAGATTTTGTTTTAGATTGTATAAAGTGGACAGAAAAGGCAATCGAAAATCGTGACTTGAACCTAAAGTACAATGAGACATTCCGCTTATATGAAGATAGTTATTGCAACTTACGCCCGGACAGCGAAGTTCATATTCAGTTCTCCCTGAACGCTGTACGTAATATGATAGAACAGCCTGTAGGTGATCCCCGTCTAAAGTATAAGGATATAGCCTTGGAGAATCTTCTTAATGAGATTCCAATGGCCAAGGCCGGTGTTGTGTTTGCTCAAAAAAATAATTGCAGAATTCTGTTTATACCACAATTCGAGGAAGACAGGATATCTTCATACATTGTGAGGGTTAAGCAGTATGTCATTTCAAACATGCCTAATCTTTTGCATCGTGGAAAAGACACGATGAAAATAGTCTTTTTAGGTAACTATGATGATATAGATGGTTTGCGCAAAGAACTTCTCCGAGATGCTAATGATGAATTGAGTCCAATAGGCAAAATGAGTAAATTGAGTATTGACACATTTGATTCTTATAACTTTAATTTTGGTAGTAGGACTTGTGATTTTATTGATTCTGTAGTAAAGATAACCATTATTGGTGCATATAAAGACGAATTTACTTCTTTATTATCTGATGGTAGTTATGATATAGAAGATTCTATACACAAGATTGGTACAAGTGCTTGGTCAACCCGTAAGGAGGATAGGCGAACCATCGAACATTATTCAAAACTTGTTTTGGAAGGAGACAATTCAACGATTGACACTATCGAGAAAGATGCAAAGAGCAGTTTCTTGAATTCTATGGAACAATTGATTTGTCCTGTTGATCGATATAACGACTATTCAAATTTTGAGTTGTCAACTCTATTTGATGAAACTACTCAGACATACGAACCTTTAAGTAAGTTCGTTTGCTTATTGTATATTATTGAACATGCGGGTAAAGAAACTATAAGTTCGTCACTCCTTGACTTCTTAAGGATTGTTGGCCAAAGAAGCAGTAGACTTTATTTTGAGGCTAAGACAGAAGAAAGTTCTGTTCATGAATCTTATCATTTAGATGAAATATATAAAATTTTAAACGATACAGAACGGACTTCTCGTTTATTGAAGAACGTTGACATCGATTCTGACTTTTATAAATCTTTGTCAGCTTTTACGTCAATGTTGGTAGATGAAAGCTTGAGAGCCAATTTAACTCATTCTTTTATTAGTTTCATACGCAATGATATCGCAAATCATTGGATAAGTGAATACAACTCTGTTATGTCCAGTTATTCATCTTCTGAAGGCGATATTCTTATGCGTTTGACGTATGCTATTGCATCAGCGAAATTAGTTGATTATGAGAAGCTGAGAAAAGAAACCGCTGAACGTCTAGATTCTGTTTCTCAACATATTCAGGAAAAGCGTACTCAGATAATTGAATCCTTATCGGATATTAAGGATGATTTATTTCCTATTGGAACGAGACGTGTAGGAGACCCACTTGCTGGCTATTTGCAAATCATTCAAAGCGTTTTAAATCTTTGCAGATTAATCAAAAAAGAATTGGTGGAGGATGGAACAAGTCTTTCTACATATTTATTATTGGAAACTATCTCTTGGAGAATAGAAAATATGAAGACATCCATAAACACATTGTGTTCTCAGGTAGTCGACTTGTCTAAGAGATTAACCCAAAAGCGTGAGGCAATTCGCACAAAATTTCAAGTTCCAATTGATGACATGCTCAAAGATAAACTTGTTTCATTACTAGTTAATGAAAGCGATCCGATTGGCAATATTAAACCACCATTTGATAATGATATTTTGTGGCGAAAATATGCCTGGAAAATTGGGTCTTTGGATAAGATAAAGTATATATTGTTTGACATGAATCCATCTCCTAAGGATGCAGTTGGATACTTTAAATTTGAAGATATTGAATCTATTAAGAAATCGATAGAGAGTATTTATTCTGAAATGGTAAATAATGCCTTCATGCCTATTCAAAATTTATGCTCTGAAAAGTGTGATGAAATTGATTCATATCAGATAATGCTTACCTATGTTTCAAACCTTATAAATAATGTTCAAGATGATACAGATAGATAAATACAGCAAGAAGTATGAAATCGCTTTAGGGCGTAGAAATAGTGCTCAATATGCGACAAAGTTAGACTCCGAATTGAAAACTCCAGGATGGATGGAACTATATTCGAAGTTAAAATCTTTGGATAAAATTACTAAGGTATCTGAATTTGATGAGAATGAGACGCAACTGGTAAAGTTATTTGAACAACTATATGAAAAGATTACTGCACCTGGATTGGATGCTTTTATATCCTGGGTGGAGTCTTCCACAACATCCAAGAACACAGAGAATATAAAGAAGTTCAAGAAATATCTCAAGAGCGAATATGATAATTATGCTGACGAGATAGAAGGTATACTGACCTCAAAAGAGATAATATCAAATTTTTCTGCAGATTCCATATTTGGAAAATTAATATCTAATTTTGAGAGTAAGATAAAGCGCCTTATTACGAATTTTATTGATAGCGATAAGTTTGAAAATGAGATCGACGGCTTGCTGTCTAAGATAAAATTAGAAATGGATAATGTTTCTACGATAACAGAATTAAATTTCACTTTATTCAACCAGTTATTTACGGAGGAACAAGCTAAGGATGAAAAGTTATCCTTCTATAACGATATTTTTGAAAATATCAGAAAGAAATATCAATCTATCGAATTTCAAAAAGGTGAAGATAAAAACACGGATTTATACATAAGAATAAACAATCGCATATCTTCTGTCAAAAAATGTATCACCTTGCTGGTAGAAACAAATATCGCAAAGGATGAAGACGAGGTCCTCAAGGGAATGTTCCTCAAATTTCAAAAAGAAATGCCCGTAGTTGAGGATGATTATCTTCAGTCTCTTAAAGGTTTTGTTGACAATGACTGGGAGAATTTATCTGATAAATACTACCAGATAAAAAAGTTCTATTCTAATGCTCCATTGTCGTTTAGGCCAGTTTCTTTTCCTGATTTAAGAAAGGGTGGCGATTTGAAAAATTTAATAGATTCCTATAATTTAATTTTGAAAGATGGAGATATAATCATAAAACCTGCGGCAACAGTAAATGAGATTAAGACTGCTGTCAACAAAAAATCGAAAACTATAAAGGACTTAAATTCGGACATTGAAAAGTGCAGAATTTCTGTTAAAGAAGAAATGACCGAGTTTATTGAAAAGTATAACAAGCAGAAAACCATGCTTGAAAAGACTATTGAGGACAAAGAGGATCTTAAAGAGGACTTTGATTCTATTTATGGAGAAGACGGAGCTCTTGATAATTTATCTAATGGTATAGATGAATATTTGTCGGATGGATCAAGTTTGTTAAAAGCGCTGTCTCAAGGAATTATTGCACAGATGGTTGACCTAATGAAGACAACGACTGAGAAATTTGAGGAGACCCTTAAAAAGACCGGATTAAAGGATTCTATAGAATGGTTAAATGATCTTTCTGATTATAATTTGTCTGCAGAATTTCTCGATGCTGATAAAATCAAGCAGTTACTTAGCAAGGGACTAATAAAAATAGAACTCACTAAGACCTATAAATAATATGAATAAATCTTTAGCAGCCATTATAACAGCTCTTGATCATCTAAGAGTAAGTAGTTTATACGTCCACAATGCGGAATTGGAGGGTGCACAGTTCTCTGTACAAGAATTAAAAGGACGAAAAGTATATTTAGTTGAAACTCTTGCAGTTTTGAATGCCCTAGCGGAAAAGGGCACAATGTTGCTGTATGGTGGTCATGGCGGTGGAAAGACTACTTTGTCTAAGTATTTGGGGCAGTTGTTTTGTCATCTTTCCAAGGAAAAAATAGAAGATTGCATTCTTCGTGGACATCCTCAGCTAACAGAAGAAAAAATTTTGGGAAGTCTGAATCTTGTGGAAATGATGAACCCAAGTCTGATTAAAGGTGGAAAGATAAAAGTTATCTGGAATGATTTTGTTGATTCGCCATGGAAGATAATAGATGAGATAAATAGATTGTCTCCATATGCTCAGAATATCTTGCTATCTTTGTTAGCTGAAGGTACTGTAAAGTATCATAATCAAGCAAAGACATTGTCTTCCTTTTCATTGTATGCCACAATGAACCCCAAGGATAGCGGAAATTTTGATTTATCTCTTCCCTTCCTTGATAGATTTGCGTTGGCACTTCCTATAACAATGCCAGATTATGATAGTTTCAGTACAATTGGTCGAAAGGATCGTTTATATGACAATCTGAATGAATGGATGGATGATTTTAATCTTCAGTCTGTTCAGGAAGAAATAAAAGAATTGCAATATACAGAAGAAGCAGAACTTTTTATAAATTTCCTAATAGACTCATATCGTCTATGCTGCCGCGTATCTAAAGAGACAAGCGAAACAGTTTCGGTTGATAAGGCATTATGTAAAGGATGTCACATGGATGCGCCCAATAAGGTCTGCAATAAAATTAAGCATCCTTTAAGTGTACGTGTAAAGGAAGACCTTTATAGGTATGGTAAAGCTATGGCTTGGTTCCTCGGTGATGATAAAGTAGAGGTAAAGCACATAAAGTTAATTGCTCCCTATATGATTTGGCATCGATCTGAATTAAGTAAGAAGTTTAGAAATGAATTTGAAAACCGTATAACTTCGGATGATGACAAATTGCTATCACAGAATGTTGTTACCGATATCCAGTTGGATGCTACTAAGCAGATTATAAATCTTATCGCAGAAGAATTTGATGGAGTAGAACAAAACCTTCTCGAATTTGAGAAAGTTAAGAAAGGAAAACTCAGCGAATCGGAATTTAAGGATTTTACAAATAGGGTGAAAAGTGCTCAAAACAACTTCTTAATATTGATTGCCGAAATAAGTCCTATTCTGGAACAAAAATATGCTCCTGTCTATGAAGAGATTCGCTCTTATGATCATAGAATATCTGAGGCTTCAGAATATGATGATTTGAATAAAATCAAAGACGAACTTGCGTTTAGATACGACATACCTAATCGTTCATATATACATGAGCGTATAGTCAAACGTCAACGTGAATTAAAATCTGTTGATTATAAATTTACGATTTCAGAGGATGCGATCAATTCTTGTGAACGTCTTTTGAACCATGTTAAGAAAGTGCAGCCGAATTACCCCAAAAGGGTTTCTCGCTTTAAGAAGATTCCTCTAATGGATTTTAATAATGATGATTGTGATTTGGTTATGATATGTACCGAAGAGCATGTCTTTGATTTCTATTATCGTGGGGAGGAATCAAGCGATACATATCAACTTCTAAATGGAATAAATGGTAAGTAATTACAATATATATAAAGAAAAGGCGGAAAAAGCCATTGAATATGTGTTTAATACCGAATATCATAGGTCTCTAGGGATTCCTATGCCTATTGTCGATCTGCTTCTTGCCGACGATCCAAATTATATAACGGGGTTGTATTACATAACTATAGATCAAACATGGCAAATACATCTGAATTTTGGCAGACCGTCTATTAGTTTTAAGGAATTTCAAGATGAAGTTAAGGTCCTGACTAGACACGAAATTGAGCATTACATGTGCTGTCCTTTTGACGTTCTTACCCATCTGAGAATGCTAAAACATATTGCGGATGTTTATAAAAACGAGTTTAAATATTTGGGCATAGATATAAATTCGTGCTGTGGATCTATTGCAAACCAAGCCGCAGATATTATTGTGGATACTGTTAATTTTCAAAGGCATCCTCAAGAGACCATAGCTGGTGAAATCAATTGGATAAAGAAGGGTGCAGATATTTCCCAATGCCCAAGGCATGGAAAATTGATGTTCTTAACCAAAGAAGCTATTTGGCAGGAAGATTTGGAAATAAACGAATCAGATGAGGAACTTAAACAGATAGCCTATACTTTAGGGAAGGACTTCCTGGAAGGAGGAATTGATAACAAAGCTCTATTCTTCAACAAAGCCGAGAACTATACTAGAGCTTTTTTCAAATTATATGTCAAAGATAAAAATGATCCCCCTAAAGGAAATTGTAGTGGTGGCCAGTCTGGAAATGCTAATGATCAAACCTCTGGAGAGAATGATTCTGGTTCTGGAAATGGACAGCAAAGCAATGGTGGAAGTCATTCATCGACAAACATAGGCTCATTCGGAAGGCCAAAGGATGGTGACAAGAATGGTAGTGCCCTTGTTTTTGCTGACCCTGATAAGATAAAGCAAGCAATAGAGACTTTTGCATCAGAAACGTCTGTTGAAGACTTTGTACAAATCCTAAGTATGGCTGGTTTGGGTGGGCTTACGGAAAAGGACAAGGAGATTCTATGGTTCTCCGTACAAAGTGCTGCTATGATTCCAATCGAAGAATATTCGAACAAAGGAAGCAAAAGCAATTATATGTATCCTTCCACATGGAAGTTAGGGGATTCTATTGATGACATAGATTTGATGTTGTCATATATGACTTCGTCTAAACTTATACCTGGGATTACCACAAAGAAATGGGAAAAGAATGCTAACGATGTTGTGGGTTCAGATAGGAAGCAACGTGACTTGCTCCTTGTCGTTGATACTTCTGGGAGTATGGGAAATGTCAGAGCGGAGCAAAGTAATATGTTTCAAGCAATTCTGGCCTCTTTTGGAATTATTGATTACTTTAAATCTATTAATGGGAAAGTGGCTTTAATTAGCTTCTCTGATAGGATTACAGCTAATGTAAATTGGACAAATGACTATGATTTAGTTAAGAACAACCTCATAACGGATGGAGATGGTGGTACAAAGTTCCCTTTGCGAACGGTTTGTGATGTCCTTGAGCAATCTCGCAAAGAGCTTGTGACAGTGATAATCACGGATGGTGAGATTGGGAATGGTCAAGAAACAATGGAATATTTCAGAGATTATCTAAACGAGAACAACCGATTATACCTTTTTATCTTAGGAAAACGACGTGCGACTATTAACTATGATTCCTTGAAGGCTTTAGGGGCAAAAGTGTATCAAGCACAGACTGCACATGAGTTTTGTGAAGCTGTCTTATCTGATTTAATTTAACCAATGAGACATGGTGACAGGAACCATGTCCCGCTCAAAGACAAAAAGTTATAGATGATAAACAAGAAAACCAAACGTTTAATAAATATATGGCACTCGCAATAAACATAGAAGACCTACTGAACAAGCAGAAGATTGAATCCAACCGCGTGGAGTTCAAGACGGGGTGGAATCCCGGAAGCATATACCATAGCGTATGCGCTTTTGCCAATGACTTTGAAGACCTCGGTGGTGGCTATATTGTAGTCGGTGTGGAAACAAACGAAGATACAGGCATCGCTAAGCGACCTGTCGTTGGTGTTCCGCTGGAGAAGATTGACGGAATACTACAGAATATGGTTGGCTATAACAACAAACTTTCGCCATACTATATGCCTCGCACAAGTGTTGAAGATATAGATGGCACTCAAGTGCTGGTGATATGGTGTCCAGCAGGCATCAACAGACCATATTCCGTACCTGAGAATGTGACGGCAAAGAATGGCTCAAAGGAGTATTTGTATGTCCGTGACGGCACGAGCAGCATCATAGCCAAAGGTGAGGTATTGGATGAACTGCGCGAACTGGCAAGCAGGGTGCCGTTTGATGAGAGAGGTAATAGCGACATTCAGTTAGAAGACATTTCTATGGTGCTGCTTCGCGACTATCTCGTCAAGGTAGGAAGCAAATTGGCTGATCAAGTGACAACGATACCTCTTTCAAGTATTCTTGACCAAATGGAACTCTACACCGGTCCGAAAGAGAATCGCTTGATGCGCAACGTTGCGGCTATGATGTTCTGCGAGAATCCGAGCAAATTCTTCCCCTATACCCAGATTGACGTAGTGACATTCCCTAACGGCAAGCAAAAAGACTCGAACAATTTCACTGAAGTGACATTCAAGGGTTGCGTTCCGCAGATGATTAAGCAGACGATGGAGTACATCAAGAGCAATGTACTCAAAGAGCATGTGCGCAAAATCTCTGGGAGGCAAGAGGCCGACCGTTTTTGGAACTACCCTTACGATGCAATAGAAGAAGCTGTAGTAAATTCGGCATATCACAGGGATTACCAGCAGCATGAGCCTATTGAGATAACTGTTGAGCCAACAGGCATCTCAATCCTTAACTGCCCAGGGCCAGACCGTAGTATTCCCAAAGAAGATATCGAAAAAGGCGACATGCTAAAGAGCCGTCGTTATCGTAACCGTCGCTTAGGTGACTTCTTGAAGGAGCTTGACCTTACAGAAGGTCGCTCAACGGGTGTTCCCACTATTCAAGCTAAGCTTACCGAGAATGGTTCTCCTCGTGCTATCTTTGAAACAACCGACGATCGTCTGACTTTCTTGGTAACGATTCCCATCCATGATGGATGCAACGAAAATGCAGAGAGTTCGGAGAGAGGTTCGGAGACAAAGGAAAAAAGTTCGGAGAGGTCAATAAAAAGTTCGGAGAAAATCCTTGAGTTGATCAAGAAAAAGCCTACAATGTCGGCTGCGGAAATAGCGATGGAAATTGATATGAGTTCAAGAGGTGTTGAGAAACAAATCAGAAAACTTCGTGAAGCAGGCATCATCAGACGCGTCGGTGCTGATTTCGGAGGCTACTGGGAAATAATCAAGGATAGTTGAAATATATTCATATTTGTACCAAAAAAATGTAAATCACTGATTTTTAACATGGGTTATTTTCGAGGAAGTGAAGTAAAATAATAATATAACCTTGCCCCAATGGTAGAAATACTATTGGGGCTTTTTAGATTAATCAAACACTATGGAACAAGCAAAGAAAAAAGGTGAAAGTATATCAAAACAAGAATACATAAAGTGTTATCATTCTGCAGAGACCTCTCCTTCTGGTGGAAATACCACGGAAGAAGAAAAAACGAAAAAAGAAAAAACGAAAGAAGATCTGATAAATAAAGCTCTTGAAATAGCACTTGATACAAGAAAATTTGAGATTGAGTTATATTGGAAGCGCACAGGATATTTTGTTCTCTTTATTGGTGCTATTTTTGTTGGATATTATAATGTTTTTTCAAATTCAAAATCACATTGGGCATCTTTATTTATTGCTGCTTTAGGCTTTTTATTATCTCTTTTATGGTATATGGCAAATCGAGGGAGTAAGTTTTGGCAAGAGAATTGGGAGGCTCATATTGAGGAATTAAGTACGTATTTAGGAACTCCTATATTTGGTATCATAAAAAGCCGTAAAGACTCTATATGCAAAGTAACGGGGCATTATCCTTTCTCTGTTTCAAAGGTAAATCAAATGGTTAGCCTAATTATTACAATCAGTTGGTTTCTAACTTTTATTAAAGATAGTCTCATCTTTAATGAAAATGATAAACAGATTATCAAAAAAGTCATTGCAAACTGTAGTTTCCTTGATACTATTTTATTATTTCTACAAGATAATATTTGCTGGAGGACCATTATAGGAATCATTATTGTAATTATATTCTCGGGCTTTGTAGTATGGCGATGTAAAGGATTTGCAGCCAAAAAACTAGACAAAGAAGATAACATTAACTATTTCTGGAACTACAGTTCAGAGTTGAAGCTTGATAATACCTCTATTAACAATGATGAAATACAAAATAACAACAGTAATGACCATTGAACAATACAACCAATTACCCTACGACTACGCGCACTGTGTTGGCACTCATTGTGAGAAGGCCAGCCAGTGCTTACTCACACAATCTACACGCTGCTCAAAATGAGTTAGAAAGGTGTACAGAGTTTTTAATGCTTATGTGATAAAGAGTACACAGTTTTACAGCTCTTGGTGGCTATTCCTGTAATGAAATGTTTAGCTGAAGATTTATTACCTGTTATCACATCTTTACTCAACATGGGATAATCTAAATCAAAAATATATCAGAGATACAGTATTTTAAGTATATTATTTTGGCTCTTTGCGATGTAGGAAGTACATTTGTGACGATTTTGTAATACATTGGTTATTACAGTTCATGTACGTCTTGTTATTTACGTAATCACTGATTATTGATAGCATAAAAGCAATATGAAAGAAAACATCGTCATCAAGTATCGTCATACGGTACTTTTCTATCTCTTAGCAACCCTTATCCCATGGATATTCTGGTTCGCTGCAAGTTATGTAAGTCATCATGTAGTTTATTCGGAAAGCACATGGGTAGCTCCATTGTTGGGATTGGCAGGACTTTTCTTCCCAATGTTTCTGACCATTATTTTGGTTTTTCAGCGTCAGGAACTGCGGAAAGACTTTCTTGGAAGATTCCTAAACTTGTCTTCCGATAAGTGGCAATATTATTTCACAGCCTGCCTACTGATGCCAGCAAGTATCTTGTGTGCTATGGCAGTTTCTCTGTTGTTCGGTTACAGTCCATCGCAATTCATTATTACAGGTCATTACACCTTTACTTCGGGTGTCTTTCCTGTATGGTTTCTCCTTATTCTTGCACCTACACTTGAGGAACTTGCGTGGCATGGTTATGGAACAGACTGTCTCCGTTCTCGAATGAGTCTCTTCAAAACATCTATGCTGTTTGCAGCTTATTGGGCAGTTTGGCATTTTCCCCTTGCAGGTATTAAGGGTTATTATCACGCTAATGTGGTGAGTGAGGGCTGGCTTTATAGTCTGAACTTCATCGTGAGTATTTTCCCTTTTGTTATCTTGATGAATTGGCTTTATTATAAAACCAACCGAAATATCCTCGTAGCTATTATCTTTCACATTACGGCAGGTTATTTCAATGAAATATTTGCAACTCACCCCGATAGCAAGTGTATACAGACGGTATTACTGCTTATCGTGTCTGTTATCATTGTAGTTAAAGAACGTCGACTGTTCTTTAGCCGAGCGTTGGAGTAGAGTGGTACTCACCTCAAGATATTTAAATCTTAGTTCCAAGAAGAATACAATTATTTAGGTATTAACTGTACACTGGCTGGCACTCACAGAGAGTCAGCCAGTGTTTGTATTATACAGCCTATATAATGCTTGATGTGAACGCGAAAATGTTATTTACTCTTTTCTGTAAATCTCTTATCTACTACACTAAGTTTGAAAACGGTTTGCTGTCATTTTTAACATTTGCTGCAGGTGATTGTTTGTCAGTGTGTTAGAATGGGTAAAAGGCTGATAGGAGTGACAGCAAAATAAAAATAATCCGTGAAAAACTTGACAAGGGGTATCTCTGTGTTGTATCTTTGCAAGCAGAAATAAGGAAGAACAATGACACGCTAAGCGTGATTTCCTACAAACTAACCGCATCTTCCTTTTTGAATTTATTTTTCTTAAATCATTCTATTTATGTTTACAGATTTTTCTAACATGCCCAAAGACTGGGCAGTGTGCTTTATGCACGATTGTATTCTCAAAGAGCAGTGCCTACGTTATCATGCTGGTAAGGCACTTCCTATCGGTCAACACTCGACTTTGACGGTTCTTCCTTCTGCGCGCTCTGGCAATAGCTGTAAGGCGTTTTACGCTATGAAGACAGAACGATTGGCGTGGGGATTCTCACACCTTTTCGATGATGTGAAGCACAGTGACTACCGCTCTCTGCGTGGTACTATGGAGAGTCATTTCGGAAGTCGCTTTGTTTATTATCGTTACCATCGAGGAATTAATAAACTGAGTGAGGGCGAACAGCAATGGGTTGACGAACTCTTCCAGCGTTATGGCTATGCTGCCCCACGTGTTTATGATAACTACCAGACGTGCTGGAAATAATAGTAGTGCTTTCGGGAAGGAGTAAAGGAGTGAAAGGGAGTGATAGGAGTTAAGACATTAGCATGTTTTGTAAGAGAAAGAGAGGGTAACTTTTGCGTTACGGAGTTGAGATGGTAATCTGTTATTGAGGTCTTGTTTCTGTGGTGCTAACGCTCCGCACATCATGTGTTGATGCTCCGCACGTGTGGTGCTGATAGACAGGATAATAAAAGACATAGTAAGAGTATAACTTTTTCTGAGGTAGACTTAATGACAGCCATAATGACATAAGGTCAGATGAGGAAAGACATAAGTTTTCTACGTCTCTGTTTACTCCTTAAACCCTTAGGTTTCTCTGTACTGGTCCTGTCCTCCGTTCCTCAGTGTTCTCTGTGTGAGAATCATGGCTTAAACCTTTCACTCTTTCTCCTTTCTCGCAAGTAACTTGTTCACTCGTCAACTTGTAAACTTTAAAACTTTTACGATATGCAATACAAGAATCTTAAGAATATTAAAGCTGAAAATCAGCGTAACCGACAGTCGGAAAGACTTAAAAATGATATTACTCGTCGTCTGCTCAACTATCTTGAGCGGAAGTATGAAATGAGGTATAACACCGCCTTGGGGTGTACGGAAATCCGAAAGGCTGGGAGTGATGAACCTTTTGTGCCTGCGGATGAACGGATGCGCAACACAATCGCTATCAAGGCGCGTCTTGATGGGATTGATGCGTGGGACAAAGATATCCGACGATATACGGAGTCGGGCTTTGTCAAGGCTTTTAATCCTGTGGACGATTTTCTCAAAGGACTGCAAGGGCGATGGGATGGAAAGAATCATATTGAGGCACTGGCAGACTGCGTTCCTAATGATAACGCACGGTGGGCAGAATGGTTCCACACGTGGTTTCT